>JACCDZ011555330.1_pt1 | contig 39743 bp, 37 predicted proteins | sample 7449551 | NCBI WGS metagenome assembly JACCDZ01 (sample SAMN15323452, study PRJNA562643) | freshwater metagenome | isolation source: river surface water | place: USA:Blue River Watershed | collected 2017-08-18
AGTCTCCGTTGGTTTCAACCACCAGGCTCTGAGTCCTAATGTGTAGGGCGGTGAGGGCAAGTGGTCGAATCGATTGCGATAGGCCAGCCGGTGCTGACTGATGTACCAGTTGGGGATGCTGTAGTGCTGCCACAGCAGCACGCGGTCAAGGGCGCGTGTGGCACTGATCTGCTGATCACGGGTTTGTGCCTGCAGCAGTTTCTCGAGCATGGCATCGACCACCGGATGGCTGATTCCAGCGTAATTCTTGCTGCCTTTGACATTGACCTGACTGGAGTGGAAATACAGCCATTGCTCAAGACCCGGGCTGAGGCTTTGCTGCAGGGTCATCAAAATCATGTCGTAGTCGAACTGGTCCAGGCGTTGTTTGTACTGGGCACGATCCACGGTGCGCAGCCTGGCTTCGATGCCCAGACTGGCCAGATTCGCCACATAGGGCTGCAGGATGCGTTCAAGGTTAGGGTTGACCAGCATGATCTCGAAGCGCAAGGGTTCGCCGCGATCATTGACCAGCCCTTGTCCGCCGGGCTTCCAGCCGGCTTTGGCCAACAGACCCAGTGCCTTGCGCAAGGTTTCTCGCGGTATACCGTTGCCATGAGTCTGCGGCAGCTTGAAAGGCTCCATGAACAGGCGTGCTTGCAGCTGTTTGCGGTACGGTGAGAGAAGCAGCCACTCCTGGCCCTCGGGTTTCTCAACGGCTGCAAATACGCTATTGGGGTAGTAACTGGAAGATCGCTTGTAGGCATTGCTGAACAGCGTGCGGTTGGTCCATTCAAAATCGAACATCAAACCCATGGCTTCACGGACATTTCGGTCCTTGAACACACTGCGGCGGGTATTCATAAACAGTGTCTGGGTCTGGGTGGGAATCTGATGGCTGATTTCTTCGCGTTTTATCGCCCCGGAGCGCACGGCTGGAAAGTTGTATCCGATGGACCAGTTCTTCGCCTGATTGTCGATGTAGAAGTCGAACGCGCCTGATTTGAACGCTTCGAATGCAATATTGCTGTCGCGATAGAAGTCGACCTCAACACGGTTGAAGTTGTACTTGCCGGCGTTTACCGCCAGATCCTTGCCCCACCAGTTATCGACCCGCTCAAAGACCAGGCGCCGGCCGGGAATCACCGAAACAATCTTGTAAGGGCCGCTACCCAGTGGGGGCTCATAGGTGGTGGCGGCGAAATCCCGGTCTTTCCAGTAATGTTGTGGAAGTATCGGTAACTCGCCCAGTCGCAGAATATGCAGCGGGTTGCCAGCGCGCTTGAACACAAAGCGGATGCGGTGCCGATTGAGAATGTCGACCCGCGCTACTTCCTGCAGGCTGGTGCGATAGCTGGGATGTCCCTTGCTCAGCAAGGTGCGATAGGAAAACGCCACGTCATACGCGGTGATGGGCTTGCCGTCATGAAACCGCGCCTCCTCACGCAAATTGAATACCACCCAGCTGCGGTCCTCGGCATATTCGACACTCTGTGCAATCAGGCCGTAGCTGGAGGTTGGCTCGTCGCCCGATGGATCATAGCTACCGGTGCCCACCATCAACGGTTCGTTCAGTTCATTCACGCCGTATTGCAGGAAGTTGGATGTGGCTGAAGGGCTGGTACCCTTGAGCGTGTAGGGGTTCAGCGTATCGAAGGTGCCAAATGCCATCAGCTGGACGCTGCCGTTTTTCGGGGCATCAGGGTTGGTCCATTCGAAGTGTTTGAAGTCGGCTGGGTACTTCAGGTCGCCAAACTGGGCATAACCGTGGCTTTTGCTGATCGTGGCCTCAACAGAAAGCGATGTCACAAGGCAGGCCAATAGCAGTAAAAGTGAACGCATCAGGCTGAATATCCGGTCCATGGGCGCATGGAAAGTGGCGAGTCGGTACAGTAACAGCTTGTATCCCCTGTAAAAAGACTACCGATTACGGCATTTGTGCCATGCTTTTTTCAGCGGCAGTTATTTATGTGAGGTGGTCGTGGCAAATCAGCGTACCTATGGTTTGCAAGCCTGGGTCGAGCGCCTTGGCGAAGCCGAGTTCCCGGCATTGGCTGCCGTGGTGTCCGACTTGCAGAACCTGGCGGATGCAGCAGACGCCTCGGTGCAGGAACTGGCGGATGTGCTGTTGCGCGATGCCTCGTTAACAGCCAAGGTGCTGCGTGTGGCGGGCAGCGCCTACTACAACCCGGCGCAGGAGGTTATTCGCACCATTTCACGCGCCATTGTGCTGATCGGTTTCGATAACGTGCGGCTGATCAGCTTGTCGGTCACCCTGATTGACAGCTTGCTGGAAAATGCTCCGCGTGAGCAGTTGCGCGAGTTGCTGGCAAGATCCTTCCATGCCGCCGTGCAGGCACGCAATCTGGCGGGCTATGTGCTGTCCGGACGTAAGGAAGAGGTATTTATCGCGGCCTTGCTGCATCACCTGGGCGATCTGGCGTTCTGGAGCTGCGCCGCCGAGCAGGCGGATGAACTGGCGGTGCAGCTGAGTCATCCAGGCTGCAAGCCCGAAGAGGCGGCTCAGCAGGTGCTTGGCACCAGCTTTCGGCAGCTGACACTGGGGCTGGTCAAGGCTTGGAACCTGGGGGAGAGCATTGCCCTGGCCCATAGCGCCACAAGCCAGATGGAGCCGGCAGTCAAAGCCGTCCATCTGGGCGTGGCCATCAGTGAGGCGGCCCTGCATGGCTGGGACTCTTCGCAGATGGGCGAGTTGCTGTCGCAGGTATCAGTGTTTACCGGGCTAGAGTTGCCGGATGCCCTGGCTCAAGTGCTGTCCAGTGCCGATGAAGCGGTCAAGGTAGCCGTCACCTTTGGAGCAGGCAATCTGGCGGAGTTGATCCCCAATACCGACCCGGATGTGATTCGCCTGCAACAGGAGCAGCGAAAGGCGCGCTTGCTGCAGCCCAACTTGCAGATTCTTCAGCAGTGCTTGCAGGACCTGGGGCATATGGTGTCGGCGCGCGCTGACGTCGGCATGATTCTGGACAGCGCGTTGACCGGCTTGCATCGTGGCGCGGGTCTGGAGCGGGTGATGCTGGCGGTGCTGACCGATGGACAAAGCCGTTTTCGTGCCAAGCGGGTGATGGGCGAGGGCGCCGAAGCATGGGTCGACTGCTTCGATCTGGAGGTCGCCAAAGGCCGTGAAGGGCACATATTCAGCTATGCGTTGCGCCATCGTGAGCCAATCTGGATGGGTGTTCCGGCCACCTACGGGCTGGCTGATCTGGCGACGGCTGACGTGCGCCGCTGGATCGGAAAAGGCATGTTCTTCATTGCGCCGGTGTATTCCGGGCAGCGCGAAATAGGGGTGTTGTATGCCGATTGCAGGGATTCGGGGCGCGCGCTCAAACATGAGCAATTCGTGGCATTTCAGCGCTTTTCCACCTTGATCAGCCGATGCTTTGAAGCCTTGAGCAAACGTGGCTGATCAGCGATAGATGATCAGCGCCTGACCAATCTTCAGGTCCTTGCCGGCCTTGGGATTCCACTTCTTCAATTGCTCAAGGGAAACCTGATGGCGTTTCGCGATTTGATAGAGCGAGTCGCCCTGCCGGACCTTGTAGGAAACCGCTGATGAGCCTTTTGCTGTTGGCTTGCCTTTGCTCGTCACTTTGGCTGTCGGCTGGGCGGGCTTTGCGGTCTGTACAACGGCAGTGGCTTTCTGCAGTTTGAGGACCTGGCCAATCTTCAGGTTGTTGTTGCGCAACTGATTCCAGCGCTTGAGTTCAGCCACCGTGACGCCGTTTTTACTGGCTATCAATCCAAGATTGTCACCTTTGCGTACGGTGTATTGGCGAACAACAGGTTCGGCCTTGCTGGGGGCTTCGTAGATAGGAGTCGGATATTTCTGGCTGGGGTCTGCCGGGATGCTGAGGATCTGGCCGACGCGCAAGTGATTGCTGGAAAGCTGATTGATTTGCTTGAGCGTGCTGACGGTCAGGTAATGGCGGCTGGCAATGCCATGCAGGCTGTCGCCAGGGCGCACCTTGTAGTTCTGCCAGTCGACGGTTTTCTGCGGTTTGTGCAGCGCAAGATTGGCTTCGAACTGATCGGCCATGGCAGCAGGCACCAGCAGATGCTGTGGGCCATCCAGCGTTACGCCTCTCTTGAACGCCGGATTGAGCCGAACCAGTTCGTCTTCATCGATCTTGGCGATGTCTGCAACGCTGGATAGCTGCATGCGTTGCTTGAACTCGACCACCTCGAAGTAGGGCTCGTTGGCCACCTCGGGCAAGTCCACCCCGTAGGCCCTGGGCGTGAGCATGATCTGAGAGACGGCCAGCAGTTTGGGGACGTATTCTTCGGTTTCCTTGGGCAGTTGCAGGTTCCAGTAGTCGGTTGGCAGACCGAGTTTCTGGTTGCGCTCAATGGCCCGGCTGACGGTGCCTTCGCCGGCGTTATAGGCGGCCAGCGCCAGCAGCCAGTCACCGTTGAACATGTCGTGCAAACGGTTCAGATAACTGACGGCGGCATTGGTCGAGGCGGAAATGTCGCGCCGGCCGTCGTACCAGCTGGTTTGCTGAAGATTGAAGTGCCGCCCGGTTGACGGGATGAACTGCCAGATGCCGGCAGCGCTGCTGCGTGAATAGGCAAGCGGGTTATAGGAGCTTTCAATCACCGGCAGCAGCGCCAGCTCCAGCGGCATGTTTTTCTCGTCGAGTTGCTCCACGACAAAGTGGATGTACGGACTGCCACGTTCGGCCGAGCTGGAAATGATGGTGGGTCGGCTGGCGAACCAGATGCGCTGACGTTCGATGCGCGGGTTGGTGCCAATCTGGTCCTGCAGCTTGAAGCCTGTCCGAATACGTTCCCAGATATCGACAGGTTCTTCCTCAATGACAAGTTGGCTCGAGTCGCTTTCAAGACCAATGGCTCGATCCGTATCGCGGCTGTCATCCAGTTCGACAGCTGGGCGTGTGCTCTGGCAGCCGGCCAGGAAAATCGCCATGCAGCAGATAGCGGCTAGTGCGCGAAGCGGATTGGCCAAAGCGTCTAGACCACGGGCAGTGCTGGGCAAAGACGGCATTGGTTAAGGGGATTTCCAGAGCAAAGGAGCGGCGATTCTAGAAACCGTCATCCCGTGGGTCAAGTTTTGCCGGCCACGGCGAAGCTTCAAAACTGGTCTTTCCAGCTTCTTATGGCGGTGAAAACGGCGACACCTGAAAGGTCATTCTGACCGCTGCGCGCAGTGGCCGCTTGCCGTACGGCAGGGCAGTCGCTGCGTAAGAAAGGGTTGGTGGATTTCTCCAGACCAATGGTTGAAGGCAAGCTGATCCGGTTGTGTTCCCGCAGCTGACTGACGTGCGCATAGCGTTCGGTCAGCGCCTGGTTGTCGGGCTCCACAGCACAGGCAAAGCGCAAGTTGCTCAGCGTATATTCATGCGTGCAGTAGACCTGGGTGGCATCAGGCAAAGCAGCCAGTCGAGATAGCGAGTGGTACATCTGTGCCGGAGTGCCCTCGAACAGCCGGCCGCAGCCCGCCGCGAACAACGTATCACCGCACAACAGCACGGGGGGAAATTCGTCGTCAGTATGGAAATAGGCAATATGCCCGAGGGTATGGCCGGGAACGTGGAGTATCTGCCACTCCAGTCCGAGGACTTCGATGCGCTGGTTGTCTTCCAGGGCGATGTCGCACGCCGGGATAGTTTCCAGTGCCGGGCCCATGACGCGGGCGCCCGTGGCTTGCTTGAGTGCGGTAACGCCACCGATATGGTCGGGATGGTGATGGGTCACCAGGATATCCGTCAGCGTCCAGTCAGGGTGGTCTGCCAGCCAGCGCAGTACCGGCTCGGCATCGCCAGGATCGACCACAGCGCACTGGTGAAGCTGGTTATCCTGTAACAGCCAGAGATAATTGTCAGTGAAGGCGAGTAGTGCTTCGATCTGTATCATGATGGCAGTTCGCTGAATTCCGGTAGAGTGCTCATAGTAGGTCCATTTCAGTGGAGATTGCCATGAATCACCACGCTTTTGCCCACGCTGATCCGCGCTGGCTGAAACTCATCAGTGATGCCCGCGCCTGGCTTGAGGGGCCTGTGGGGCGAGTGATGCAAGACCAGGGGCAGCGACTGCTCAATGAAGAGCTGGCGCGCTTCTTCGGTGGCTATCTGGTGCATTACGGGCCCAGCGCAATGGCTCCGGAGGGTGCGACACAGATCAAGTGCAGTCTGTCCATGGGGGCTCCGTTACCCGGTGTACAGGTGGCCTGTGATGAGCAGGCCTGGCCGCTGGGTGAGCACGCAGCTGATGTGGTGGTGCTTGAACATGGGCTGGATTTCAGCCTCTCGCCGCATGCGCTGCTGCGCGAAGCTGCGCGCAGTGTGCGTCCCGGTGGACATCTGCTGATCGTCGGCATCAATCCCCTGAGTGCCTGGGGCATGCGACATCTGTTTGCGCGCGATGCGTTAGGCAGTGCCCAGTGCATTTCCCATGGGCGCGTCACTGACTGGCTGCGCTTGCTGGGATTCTCTTTGGAGAAACGTCAGTTCGGGTGTTATCGTCCGCCGCTTTCTTCGCTGGCCTGGCAAGCGCGCCTGCTTCCTCTTGAGCGCTGGGGTGGCCAGTTGCAGGCACCTGGCGCCGGTTGCTATGTGCTTGTCGCGCGCAAAACGGTGGCGGGCTTGCGCCCTGTCCGGCCGATCCGGCGTGAGTCAATCGGCAAGTTGCTGCCGATGCCGGTGGCCAAGGTCAGTCGTCGTGATGCCGAGCCTTGAAGGCAATTTTCCTGATCGAATTGAACTGCCGAGTTTTTTCATGAGTGAAGAAGTGCTGATTTACACCGATGGTGCCTGCAAGGGTAATCCGGGCCGCGGTGGCTGGGGGGCGCTGTTGGTTTACAAGGGGGTTGAGCGCGAGTTGTGGGGTGGTGAAGCCGATACCACCAATAATCGCATGGAGCTCAGCGCGGCCATTCAGGCGCTGGCCAGCCTCAAACGCTCCTGCCAGGTCAGGCTGGTGACTGACTCCGAGTATGTCATGCGTGGCATGCAGGAATGGCTGCCCAACTGGAAGAAACGTGGCTGGAAGACCGCCGCCAAACAGCCGGTGAAGAATGCCGATCTGTGGCAATTGCTCGATGAACAGGTCAACCGCCATCAGGTCGATTGGCAGTGGGTGCGCGGGCATACCGGTGATCCAGGTAACGAGCGTGCCGACCAGCTGGCCAACCGCGGTGTCAGTGAACTTCCCTCCCGCTAATCTGTGACAGGTTTTTTACATGCGCTACGTAGTACTCGATACCGAAACCACCGGAATGCCAGTCACCGATGGTCACCGCATCATCGAGATCGGTTGTGTCGAGATGATCGGCCGCAAACTCACAGGCCGGCATTTTCACGTGTATCTGCAGCCTGACCGTGAAGTCGATGAGGGCGCCATCGCCGTACATGGCATCACCAACGAATTCCTGCAGGACAAGCCGCGCTTTCGTGAAATTGCCGATGAATTCCATGAGTTCATTTGTGGCGCTGAGCTGATCATTCACAACGCGGCGTTCGATATTGGCTTTATCAATAATGAGTACGCATTGCTGGCTCAGGATGAGCGCAGTGAGGTCAGTGATTACTGCTCGGTGCTCGATACCCTGGCCATGGCCCGGGAGCGGCACCCCGGGCAGCGCAATAATCTGGATGCCCTGTGCAAGCGTTATGGCGTAGACAACTCGGGCCGTGACTTGCACGGCGCCTTGCTGGATGCCGAGATTCTGGCTGATGTCTATCTGGCCATGACCGGCGGGCAAACTCATCTGTCGCTGGCCGGCGAGTCCGGGGAGGGCGACGGCAGTGGCCGTCAGCAGGCAAGTCCGATTCGCCGCCTGGCTGCGGATCGCCCGCGCACGCGGGTCATTGCGGCCAGTCAGGTTGATCTCCAAGCGCACGCAGCGCGCATGGCGGTTATCGAAAAGGCCGCTGGCGCGACACCCTTATGGGTGCAACTGGAGGCTCAGGCGCAGGCGTCTGAGTAAGCAGGGCCCCGTTATACAGGCAGCGGCGCATGGTTCTGTTGCATCCATGCAAACAGTTGATCGGTGTCATCTTTGGCGCAAAGCGTGGTTCCGCTGCTCATGATGCTGGCACTCCCAGCAGCCACCCCGTAACGCGCCGCCTCGCTGGCGCTGGTGCCTTGGGTGAGTTTTAACAGCATTGCACCCAGCAGGCTGTCGCCAGCCCCCACGGTGCTGATCTTCTTCACGTTTGGCGCATGGATGCGTTCGACTCTGTCGCGAGTCGCCAACAAGGCACCCTGCGCGCCCATCGAGACCATCAGCGTCTCGCATTTGCCTGCGCGGATCAGGTTCCCGGTAACCCGTGCCAATTGATCGGGCTGGGTAATTTCTTCCCCGACCAGATGCCCGAGTTCACTCAGGCTGGGTTTGATCAGGAACAGGCCGCCAGCCTCGACCGCCTGTTCAAGTGCAGCTCCCGAGGTGTCGAGAACACTGCGGGCACCCTTGTCGTGGGCTATTGCCAGGAGGCGTGGAATGAAATCCCCGGCCAGCCCCTCGGGCAGGCTGCCGCTGATTACCAGATACTCGAAGGGTTGCAGGGTGGCGATGACATTCAAAACAGCGGCCTGTTCGCTCGGGCTCAGAGAGGCGCCCGGCAGCACAAAACGGTACTGCTGGGTGTGCGCCAGTTCTTCGACATTGAAACACTGACGAGTCCATGCCTGGATGGGAATGGGCCGGCAGTCCACTCCTTCGGCGACCAGCAAGTCCGTCAGGTGCGTGCCGGTTGGGCCGCCGGCGGGGAACACGGCCAGCGCCTGGCCGCCGAGGTTGCGAATCGCCCGCGCCACGTTGATGCCACCGCCGCCGGGCGCATAGGACGGTTCGCTGCAACGCAGTTTCCGGTCAGGAAGCAGGTGGGCAATGCGCGTCGCGCTGTCCAGCGCCGGGCTCAGGGTCAGGGTGACAATACGGTGCATAAACCACTCCTGTGGGACGGATGGATTTCGGCGCGCCGCAGGACGCTCATCAGAGACTGACAAATAATCAACCTGCGCGTCTATACACAAAACCTCTATTGCGGCTGCGCTGATTGAGGCTTGTGTGGCTCATGAATTGTCGCATCCAGGCTGGTATGTGTCGCACTGATGTAGATCAGGAAAATCTTTTACTTCCAGCGCTTGCGGCAAAGCGATTTACCTGACGGAATGCGCACACAAGAAGCCGTTGCAACAGGAAACAGCCATGTACAAAGACCTCAAGTTCCCCATCCTCATCGTGCACCGTGACATCAAGGCCGATACCGTGGCCGGTGATCGTGTGCGGGCGATTGCCGCTGAACTGGAGCAGGATGGTTTCAGCATTCTGTGCACCTCCAGCGCGGCTGAAGGGCGGATTGTTGCCTCCACGCACCATGGACTGGCGTGCATTCTGGTGTCTGCCGAAAACGCCGGAGAAAATCAGCGCCTGTTGCAGGATGTGGTGGAGTTGATCCGCATTGCCCGGGTGCGCGCGCCATACCTGCCGATCTTCGCGATTGGCGAGCAAGTGACCATCGAAAATGCCCCCGCCGAGGCGATGGCTGATCTGAATCAGTTGCGTGGTTTGCTCTATCTGTTCGAGGACACGGTGCCGTTTCTGGCGCGTCAGGTAGCCCGCGCTGCGCGCAGTTATCTGGACAAATTGCTGCCGCCTTTTTTCAAGGCGCTGGTGCAACACACGGCGCAATCGAACTATTCCTGGCACACCCCTGGCCATGGCGGCGGTGTGGCCTATCGCAAGAGCCCGGTGGGGCAGGCGTTCCACCAGTTCTTCGGTGAGAACACCTTGCGTTCGGACTTGTCCGTCTCCGTGCCGGAACTGGGTTCCCTGCTGGATCACACCGGACCGCTGGCCGAAGCCGAAGCGCGTGCCGCGCGCAATTTTGGCGCTGACCATACCTTCTTTGTGATCAACGGCACCTCAACCGCCAACAAGATTGTCTGGCACTCGATGGTGGCCCGCGATGATCTGGTGCTGGTTGACCGCAACTGCCACAAGTCGATCCTGCACTCGATCATCATGACCGGGGCGATCCCGCTCTACCTGTGCCCGGAGCGCAACGAGCTGGGCATTATCGGCCCGATACCGCTGTCGGAGTTCAGCAAAGAGTCGATTCAGGCCAAGATCGACGCCAGCCCGCTGGCGCGTGGCCGGGAAGCGAAAGTCAAATTGGCGGTGGTGACCAACTCGACTTACGACGGCCTTTGCTACAACGCTGAAATGGTCAAACAGGCGCTGGGTGACAGCGTGGATGTGCTGCATTTCGACGAGGCCTGGTATGCCTATGCTGCGTTCCACGAGTTCTACAGCGGGCGCTACGGCATGGGCACGCGCTGCGACGAGCACACGCCGCTGGTGTTTACCACGCATTCCACGCACAAGCTGCTGGCTGCCTTCAGTCAGGCGTCGATGATCCATGTGCAGGATGGCGGTAAGAGACAACTGGATCGGGACCGTTTCAACGAAGCGTTCATGATGCACATCTCGACTTCGCCGCAGTACGGCATCATCGCCTCGCTGGATGTGGCTTCGGCCATGATGGAGGGGCCGGCAGGACGTTCGCTGATTCAGGAAACCTTTGATGAGGCACTCAGCTTTCGCCGGGCCCTGGCCAATCTGCGCCAGAACCTGCCAGCGAACGACTGGTGGTTCAGTATCTGGCAGCCGCAACAGACCGCCGGTGTGGATGCGGTAAGCACCGCAGACTGGTTGCTGGAACCCAACGCCGGCTGGCACGGTTTTGGTGATATTGCCGAAGACTACGTGTTGCTGGATCCGATCAAGGTCACCCTGGTCATGCCCGGACTGAGTGCCGACGGTGTGCTGGGTGAACAGGGTATTCCCGCAGCCGTGGTCAGCAAGTTCCTCTGGGAGCGTGGTCTGGTGGTCGAAAAGACCGGCCTGTATTCGTTTCTGGTGCTGTTCTCGATGGGGATCACCAAGGGTAAATGGAGCACCTTGCTGACCGAGTTGCTGGAGTTCAAGCGCCATTACGATGCCAATCTGCCGCTGCATCAGGCATTACCGAGCATTGCGCACGTCGATCCTGGCCGTTATCAGGGCATGGGGCTGCGGGATCTGTGTGATCAGTTGCATGCCTGTTATCGGGATAACGCGACGGCCAGGGCGCTGCGCAGGATGTACACCGAGTTGCCCGAGATTGCCATGAAGCCGGCAGAGGCCTACGACAAGCTGGTTCGCCGCGAGGTCGAGGCGGTCGCGCTGGAACACTTGGAGGGACGCATTGCTGCGGTGATGCTGGTGCCTTATCCGCCGGGTATTCCGCTGATCATGCCGGGCGAGCGCTTCACCGAGAAAACCCGCGCCATCATCGAGTACCTGCAGTTTGCCGGCCTGTTTGATAGCCGCTTCCCGGGCTTTGAAGCAGATGTGCATGGATTGCAGCGCCGTGAGGGGGCGGCGGGCGTGGAATATACGGTCGAGTGCCTTGTGGATTAAGCATGGGCGATTAATTAGCAGGGTTTTCAGCAGCAGCTAGACTCCAGTCAGATCAAATGGTTAACGCTGATATCCAGAGTCGGCCGCAAGTCTTGAAGTGCAGATCACAATCTCGGGGCCTGTACTTCGACTTTTATGGCTTGCTTGTTATAGTTGCGAGGATTTTGCACAGAAAAACATCGCAACTACCCATAACAAGAACTGGCGTCATTGCGCCAAATGCTTCCGAGGATCCCCTGGTGTCTGATTACAAAGCCTTCAAAGTGGAAGTCGAAGACAAGGTTGCGCATGTCCTGATCAATCGTCCGGACAAGATCAACTCGATGAACGCGGATTTCTGGCGCGAGATCACCGAGATTTTCCACTGGGCTGACGTGACGGACGGGGTCAGGGCAGTGGTCATTTCCGGAGCGGGCAAGCACTTTTCTTCCGGTATGGACTTGATGGTGCTGGCAGGCCTTGGCAGTCAGCTGGGAACTGATCCGGGTCGCAATGCCCTGAATCTGCGCCGCAAGATCATGGAGTTTCAGGAATCATTCACCGCTATCGAGCGTTGTGCCAAGCCGGTGCTGGCCGCGATTCACGGCTATTGCCTGGGTGGCGCGATTGACCTGATTGCCGCCTGTGACATGCGCTATTCGACGCTGGATGCCCAGTTCTCAATCAAGGAAATCGATATCGGCATGGCCGCCGATGTCGGCACCCTGCAGCGTATGCCCCATCTGATAGGCGACGGTATGCTCCGCGAGCTGGCCTTTACCGGGCGCACCTTCGGCGGCGAAGAAGCCTGCAGCATGGGATTGGTCAATCGTACCTACAGCGATCACGCGGCGTTGCTTGCAGGTGTCATGACACTGGCACGGGAGATTGCGGCGAAATCACCGGTGGCCGTGCGTGGCACCAAGGAAATGCTTCGCTATATGCGCGATCACCGCATTGATGACGGCCTGGAGTATGTGGCGACCTGGAATGCCTCGATGCTGCAGTCCGAAGATTTGCGGATTGCCATCGCCGCGCACATGAGCAAACAGAAGCCGGAGTTTTCCAATTGAACCCGTATCGGTTCTTCCTGTGGGGAGTGCATGAGCTATGACTGCAGGTGCCGCGTCGCTGAGTCTGGTGCGTGATGAGCTGTTCTCGACCATGGAGCAGACCGAACACTTGCTCGAGCACTTTATTGCCGAGCGCAGTAATGGCAGTCATCTGCAGCAAGCGGTCGAAAGCCTGCAGCAGATCCGCGGCACACTGAATCTGATCGAGCTGGCCGGTGCCGAGTTGCTGGCTCAGGAAATTCTTCAGCAAGCCACCGATATTCCGGTGGGAGCCGGCGATGAGCGTAATGCCCAGTTGTCTGCTCTGAGCACGGCGCTTTATGTATTGCGGCGTTATCTGGAAACGGTCGATATGCATCGCCATGAATTTCCGGAGTTGCTGCTGCCGGCGATCAACGAACTGCGGCAGGCCAACGCTCAGCCGCAGTTGCCGGAAAGCTTCTTTTTCAGTGTTCGTCTGGATACCGAACGACCGCCGATCTTCGGCGCAGCCAAGGTGTCATCGAACTTTGCGGCAGAAACCAAGCGTTTGCGCCACATGTATCAGGTCGGACTGCTGGGATTTCTGCGTGGTGATGATCCGCAAGCCAGCCTGAAGCTGATGTCCCGGGCGATGACCCGACTGGATCAGCTGCTCAGTACCGAGAGCCGTGGCCGTCTTTGCTGGGTGACGGCTGCAGCATTGGAAGGCTGCCTCGACGGTCAGCTGCTGCCGCGAAGGTCTCGCAAGCAATTGTTTGCAAAAGTTGATCGCGAGCTCAAGCAACTGTTCGCCAATGAGCAATACGATGCGCCGCGCTCGCTGCTCAAGGAGTTGCTGTATCTGGTCGCCCTTGCCGACAGCAAGGGGCCACAGGTGGTTGAGCTGCGCAAGGTATTCGGGCTCAACAGCCTGCCGTTTACCGATCACCTGCTTGAAGATGCCTATCAACGTCTGGCCGGCCCCGGGCAGGCTGTTTTGCGCTCGTTGTCCAGCGCCATTCACGACGAGCTGGTGGTCGTGAAGGATTATCTGGACCTGATCGAGCGCGGCACTGCGCCTGCGGACTGTCTGACCAATCTGCATGCTGTACTCGGGAAGTTGTCCAAGACACTGGGCATGGTCAGCCTGAGCACAGCCGGTAATGCCCTGCAATTACAGATCCCACTGGTGGCGTCCTGGATCGAGGGCAAACCGGTCGAGTCCCAGGATCTGCTCAAGCTGGCAGATACCGTGTTGTTCGCCGAGGGTATGGCGGCCACCCTGGAGCAGGGCAGTACAGGGGCCAGTATCAAAGCCGAGATGCCGGACGAGGAACAGTCGTTTGCCGTAAATCAGCTGCGTGAGGCACGGATTGTGGTTGTCGATGAAGCCCATGGTGGCATCGCGATGGCCAAGCGTGCGATCACGGCGTATCTGGAGTCCGGTGGCGACAAGATGAACCTGGCCAATCTGCCGGTGGTCCTGCATGCGGTTCGTGGTGGCTTGATTTTTATTGACCAACCCCGCGCTGCGCAGTTGATTGAAGGCTGCTCCGAGTTCATCCAGAAACACATGCTGGAGGCTCCGCAGATTCCTTCGGAACATTTGCTGGACACCCTGGCCGATGCCTTGAGCAGTCTCGAGTACTACCTTGAAGGTGGGGCGGTACTGCGTAACGAAGTGCGGATCAATGTACTGGATCTCGCGGCGGAAAGCGTCAAGGCGCTGGGAATAGCCATCTGATGGCAGTGGATCAGCTGGGATGGCAGGCCGCCTGGCTGGATGCTTCCACTCCGGGGGGATGGGCCATTGTCTGTCACCGGCAACATTTCATGTCCGATGCCAATGGCATGCTGTTTCCCCGCGAATGGCTCAAGCGTCAGGAGCTGCGTTTGATTGCGGAGCAGGGCATTGGCCGCTACAAAGGTGATGATGTCTTTCTGCTGGTGCTTGAGCAGCCACTTGAAATGCCAGGCTGTCATTGGCAGGGCAGCCGCCAGCTGATGTTGATGCAGCCGATTGATGCGGCCACGTTCCAGATGCTCGGTTATGCCAGCCAGATTGCCACATGGGCAGAACAGCATCGTTTCTGTGGCAGCTGCGGCCAGCGCATGCATATCGTTAACGGCGAGCGCGGCATGCATTGCCAGTCTTGCGCCGTGACGCATTACCCGCGGCTGTCACCCAGCATGATCGTGCTGGTCACGCGCGGCAACGAAATACTCCTCGCACGTTCATCGCGTTTTCCCAATGGGCTCTACAGCACGCTGGCCGGGTTCGTCGAACCGGGCGAATCGGTAGAGCAGTGTGTCGTTCGCGAGGTTCGGGAAGAAGTCGCCGTGGAAATCACCGATCTGACCTACATTACCAGTCAGGGTTGGCCATTCCCGCATTCGTTGATGCTGGGCTTTCATGCCAGCTATGCCGGAGGGGAAATAGTCCCGCAGGCCAGTGAAATTGAAGACGCACAATGGTTTCCACTGGATCGTTTGCCTCAGTTGCCGCCGAAACGCTCGATTTCACGCTATCTGATCGATTTGTATGTTGCCCGACAGCAAGGCTTAGCCGATCCAGTGCTGCCAGACTAACCGGGCGGTCAGTGCCAGCACGACGAGCAGAAACACCGGCCGGATAAACCGCGCGCCTCCGCGAATGGCGCTGCGGGCCCCCAGATACGCGCCGAGCATCAGCGCCAGTCCCATGCTCAATCCCAGTACCCAGAACACCTGTCCTGCCGCAATGAAAACGGCCAGTGCCATCGCGTTGCTGACAAAGTTCATACTGCGCGCCACGCCGCTGGCACGCAGCAGATCCAGCGGATACAGCAGCAGCGTGCTGACCGTCCAGAACGAGCCTGTGCCGGGGCCGGCAACACCGTCATAAAACCCCAGGGCAAGGCTTTGCGGCCATTGCCGGAAACGCCCGATCGGTCCGGTTGCTTCGCTGGATGATGCAGGGATATGGCCGAACAGCAGGTACAGCCCGCAGGCAAACACTACTACCGGTAACATCTGGTTAAGCCAGGCAGACGGCAGCCAGTGTGCCAGCAGCGCACCGCTCAGTGCGCCCAGGGCTGTGCCGAGTAATGCCCGTCGCCAGAGTCGCGGAACAAACAGCCCGCGCCGGTAGAAGGTAAAGCTGGCGGTGGCCGAGCCGAAGGTGGCGCAGAGTTTATTGGTGCCCAGCACCAGATGTGGAGGCAGCCCTGCGGTCAGCAGAGCCGGAATGGTCAGCAGTCCGCCGCCGCCGGCAATCGCATCAATGAACCCCGCCAGGAAGGCAACCCCGATCAACAGAGCAAGCGTCAGTGGGGCGATCGACGAATCCGCAAATGCCAGCATCAAATGGTCCATTTAACGTCCCGGTTACTCTTGGTGTGGCTGCAATGCGGTGCTCTAGTCATAATGCAAGGAATCGCCACAAGAAGGAATTGCTCAATGCAGTATGACGGAATGGCCTGGGGCATTGGCCTGCTGGCCCTGCTGGTGTTTTTGGTTTCTGCGCGGATTTTGCTCAAGGGCTCCTGGTTGCTTGGCTGGTTGAGGGGTACCTGCGGTTTGCTGTTGCTGGCAGCCGGGGGCGTTATTATCCTGCTCGCACAGGATTTGGGTACCTATTCAGTGGTGCCAGAGAACAAGTTGCTGGTGACGGTTGGCTTTGAAGCGGACGGGCCGCAGCGTTACCGGGTCAGCCTGCTACAAGGGCCAGAAGAAGACACGCTGAGTCTGGATGGCGATTTGTGGCAGCTTGATGCACGGCTTTTTCAATGGAAAAGCCTCGGCGAGCTGATCGGTTTGAAGCCTGGCTATCGGCTGGAGAAAATTACCGGACGCTACCTGTCCATCGAGCAGCAACAGCAATCGCTGAGTTCACGCGTTGCGCTGGCCAGAAGCCGCTATGGTATTGATCTATGGAGCTGGCTGCGGATGGATGGCGCGCCGGACTTTTACCTGTTTGATGCACAGGCAAGGCGGGTTAACTTTTTACCGATGGCCGATGGCGCGGTGTATTCCGTCAGCCTTGCGCCTACCGGTCTGCTGGCAACGCCGCTGAATCAGGCGGCAGAGGAAGCATTGCGCAACTGGAAGTAACAGTTAGCCCGCTGGCGGCTGATCAGCCTCTGATACAAATGCATCCCCACCCATTTTCAGCGCAAGGAACATTTGCCAATGGCCAGTTACCACCTCGTTGTTTTCGGCGCCACCAGTTTTGTCGGGCAGTTGATGACCCGCTATCTGTATGAACGCCACGGCATAAACGGTGACGTCAGCTGGGCTATTGCCGGTCGGTCCCAAAGCAAGCTTGAAGAGCTGCGTAGTGATCTGGGCAAGGCAGCACAATCACTGCCAATCATTGTTGCCGATGCCGCGGATGAAGAGGCACTGCGCAATCTGTGTGAACAAACCCGGGTGGTGACTTCAACGGTTGGTCCCTATGCGCTTTATGGATCGACGCTAGTCAAGGTCTGCGCGCAGACGGGCACCGATTATTGCGACCTGACGGGGGAGCCGCAGTGGATCGCCCAGATGATCCAGCAGCACGAGGCCGCCGCCCGTAAAAGTGGCGCCAGGCTCGTGCACTGCAGCGGGTTTGATTCGGTGCCCTCGGATATGGGCACCTACTTTCTCCAGCAGCAAGCGCTCAAGCAATTCGGCCAACCATGCTCGCGCGTCAAGTTGCGCGTCAAGGCGGCCAAAGGGGGCGCGTCGGGTGGCACGGTGGCGAGCATGCTGCAAACCATTCGCGAGGCCGTGGCCGATCCTTCACTGCGCAAACTGCTGAACAATCCTTACGCATTCTGCAGTTCGGACAGCAGCGGCTTGCCGCGTCAACCCAATCCGCAGTTCGCCAGTTTTGATCAAGATGCCAAGAGCTGGATTGCGCCCTTTGTCATGGCCGTCATCAATACCAAGGTGGTGCATCGCAGTAACGAACAAAGCAGTTACGCCTATGGCCACGAGTTCATTTATGACGAGGCGATGCTCACAGGGCAGGGCATTAAAGGCCGTGCAACGGCGATGGCAATTGCGCTGGGACTGGCCGCTTTTACCGGGGCAGCAGCGATAAAACCGGCCCGGGCACTGCTCGAGCGGTTTGTTCTGCCCAAGCCAGGCGAAGGCCCGACGCCGCAGCAGCAGAAGGCTGGGTTCTACGATTTGCGCCTGACCGGTAGCACCGCGAGCGGTAACAAGCTGACGGTCAAGGTGACCGGTGATCGCGATCCGGGCTACGGTTCAACCTGCAAGATTCTGGGCGAGGCCGCCGTCTGCCTGGCACTGGATATCAAAAAATCGGACAAGGCCGGTGGGTTCTGGACGCCCGCTACAGCGTTTGGGGATCACTTGATCCAGCGTCTGGTTACGCATGCAGGGCTGACATTCAGCGTGGTTGAATAATCGCCTGGCAGTGGAGCGCGTGATGAGCGCTTTCCGCTGCCAGAGAGTTCAGCGCTCAGGAAAGGAAGCCACCGTCCACATTCAGGCAAACACCAGTGGTGTAGCTGGACGCTTCGCTGGCCAGATACAAAACGGCACCGGCCATTTCACTCGGGTCGGCCACGCGCTTGAGCGGGATACGCTGCAGTGCCATCTTCAGAATGGCATCGTTGCCGGTCAATGCCGAGGCAAATTTCGTGTCTGTCAGACCAGGCAGCAGCGCATTGCAGCGAATGCCGAACTGCGCGCATTCCTTGGCAAACACCTTGGTCATGCTGATGACCGCCGCTTTGGTGACTGAGTAGATGCCCTGGAATTCACCCGGGGTGACGCCATTGACCGAGGCGACATTGATGATGCTGCCGCCTCCGCTGGCTTTCATCAGCTTGCCGGCTTCAATGGACATGAAGTAGTAACCGCGAATATTCACGTCGACCGTCTTCTGGAATGCGGTCAGGTCGGTATCCAGTACATTGCCGAACTGCGGATTGGTGGCGGCGTTGTTGACCAGAATATCCAGCCGACCGAACTGTTCGCGGATAAAGGCAAACACACCCTGGATCTGCTCCATCTCACCAATGTGGCACGCGATAGCTGTGGCTTTGCCGCCGTCAGCGTTGATAGCGTCAGCGACACCCTGGCAGCCTTCAATCTTGCGGCTGGAAACAATCACATGCGCGCCTTGCTGGGCCAGCAGCCTGGCAATCGCTTCACCAATACCGCGGCTGGCACCGGATACAAATGCGATTTTGCCGTCGAGGTCAAACAGGGTGGTCTTGGACATGCGATGCTCCGGAGTGCTGGGTTGACATGAAGTCAGAGAGTGGATTTGCCAATAACTTGCAGGCTGATTTGCTCCAGTAGCTTGTTCATCATGATGAACTGGGCAAAGCGCTTGTCCTTGGTCTGGCCGTGGTAGAAGCGGTAGTAGATCTGCTGAACAATCCCGGCCAGCCGGAACAGGCCATAGGTGTAATAAAAATCGTAGTTGTCGATCTCGATTCCGGCGCGCTTGGCATAGTAATCAACGAACTCGCGACGGGTCAGCATGCCCGGGGCATTGCTGGGCTGGCGGCGCATCAACTGCATGGGCGCTGGATCATTGGCCTCGATCCAGTAGGCCAGGGTGTTGCCCAGATCCATCAAAGGATCACCCACGGTGGTGAGCTCCCAATCCAGCACACCGATGATGCTCATCGGGTTGTGCGGGTCGAGCAGAACGTTGTCGAAGCGGTAATCGTTATGCACGATTCCGGGCTTGGGATGATCGGCCGGCTGCTTTTCCTTGAGCCACAGCTTCACGGCTTCCCACTGCGGGGCGTCAGGGGTCATGGCTTTTTCATAGCGATCGGTCCAGCCACTGATTTGCCGCTGCACATAGCCTTCAGGTTTGCCCAGATCGCCCAGACCGCAGGCCTGGTAGTCGACATGGTGCAGTTCGACCAATCGGTCGATGAAGTTCTTGCACAGCTGCCTGGTCTTGTCGGCATCAAGGTTCAACTCTGCTGGCATGTCCGAACGCAGGATGATCCCGTCAATGCGCTGCATGACGTAAAACTCTGAGCCAAGCACTGCTTCATCCGTGCAATACACATAGGCTTTTGGGCAGTAGGGGAAACTGCTACCGAGCTGACTGATAATGCGGTATTCGCGTCCCATGTCATGGGCCGATTTGGCCTTGTGGCCATGCGGCGGCCGACGCAGAACCAGCTGAAGCTCAGGGTAGTCGAGCAGGTAGGTCAGGTTGGATGCGCCACCGGGGAACTGGCTGATTGTGGGTGTTCCGCTCAGTCCTGGAATGTTTGACTTGAGGTAGCGGTCGATAACCTGAACATTGAGTTCTTCACCTTCACGGCTGCTAATGGTCTGATCGGTAAGTGTCATGCCTATCCCTCATGCTTATGATGGGCGCCTCTGATTATTCTGGAATTTAATGCGCATTCACGGCCTAAACAAGCGTGTGTGACCTGTTATAGCAGTTCGTGTTGCAGCCCAATCAGTCACCCTGATTACCGCGCTTTCTTTGAGGCAAAAAAAACCGGAGCATCAAACTCCGGCTTTTTCAGTCTAAAACTGGCTTAGACAGGGAACAGTTCGCTGAGCTTCATGGCCAGCATCATGTCGCCTTCTGCGCGCAGTTTGCCGCCCATGAAGGCCTGCATGCCGTCAGTCTCGCCAGTGGAGATCCCGGCCAGCGTTTCGGTGCTCATCAGCAGAGTGACGTTGGCATTGGCCGATTCACCCATACCAAGGTCGCAAGTGCCGTCTTTAACGGTCAGATAGAAGCTTTCACCATCATCAATCTTGAAGCCAAACACCAGATCCAGGCCGGCGGCTGCGCCTGCGTTGAACTTGCTCTTCATGGTGTGGGCGATTTCGTCAACTCTGCTCATGGTTTTTTCCTTGTTTCAAGGTTGTCATTCGACCTTGCGGTCGCGTTATCCCGCAACTCATCGATAAGTGATAAGTTCCGGTGCCTTCAACAGATCCAGATGTACTTGACTGTTGAAGGAAGCCAGCACCACTTCCTTGCCGCGAAACTTCAGCCGGCTAAGTGAAGTGTTGATAATTTGCCAGTTAAGCTCGAACGCCTTGTCCGGGCTTACGCCGGTCAGCGCATGCAGCAGGGCGGTGATCGTACCGCCCGAAGTAAAAACGCCGATGTTGTGACGGTTGTCCGCGTGTTGCAGCAAGCGTTGCAAGCCGTCGGTCACGCGCTGGACGAATCCTGACCAGGGCTCAATCCCGGGATTGTCGTAATCGCCACTGATCCAGCGTCCAATCAGCAAGGCAAACAGACGTTGAAACTCCGCGCGATGCTCGCGGGCATTGCGCATGACCTCCAGAGCCGTTGGCTCAGCGGGCAGGACATCCGGTAGCAAGGCCCGGATCACGGCGTCGGCATCAAATTCGTTAAAGGCGCTGTCAATCTCCAGCTGTGGAACGTTCATGCCGCCGGCGTTTAGCTGCTGCAGGGCGGTTTTTGCGGTGTCTTTTTGCCGCTGCAGATCACCACTCAGGCAGCGGTCAAAGCGCACGCCCAATTCGGCGAGGTGCTGACCGAGCAACTCGGACTGGCGAAAACCGATCGGCGAGAGGACATCGTAGTCATCTGCGCCAAATGAGGCTTGCCCGTGCCGGATCAGGTAGATACTGCCCACGTGAGAGATCTTCCGCATGAAAACGAAGTCAGGCGAGGGTAGGGGCTTATCGGCCATGCTGTCAACGAAAAAACATACGCTTGTTTGAATCGCCGATAGCGGATTTAAAGCCCCTCTTGCCGGTCAGGGGGCGCGGGCGTCACTATGCATGCCCGATGCGATCAGCCGAACATTCTTAGTGGGGGATATGTGCAGTATTTAGCCGAATATGCAGGCTTTCTGGCCAAGGTAGTCACAGTGGTGCTGGCGATCATAGTCGTTCTGGTCAGCGCAGCAGCCGTACGCAGTAAAGGCCGTCGTCAGGGCGGTCAGTTGCAAGTGACTAAAATGAATGATCTTTTCAAAAACCTGCAGGGACGTCTGGAGCAGTCGGTGCTCGACAAGCAGCAATTAAAGGTCGTTCGCAAAGCGGAAAAACAGGCTGAGAAGCTCGCCGCAAAAAGCCCGCAGAGCAAGCCCAGGGTTTTTGTTGTCGACTTTGATGGCGACATCAAAGCCTCTGCAGTCGACAGCCTTCGCCACGAAGTAACCGCTTTGCTGGGCATTGCTACTGCCAAGGATGAAGTGGTCGTACGCCTGGAGAGTGGCGGCGGCATGGTTCACAGCTATGGCCTGGCGTCTTCGCAACTGGCGCGTATCCGGCAAGCCGGTATTCCGCTGACGATTTGCGTGGATAAGGTGGCTGCCAGCGGCGGATACATGATGGCGTGCATTGCCGACAAGATACTTTCAGCGCCCTTTGCGATACTCGGCTCGATAGGCGTTGTCGCACAACTTCCCAACGTTCATCGGCTGTTGAAAAAGCACAACATCGACTTCGAGGTGCTTACGGCCGGCGAGCACAAGCGGACGCTGACGATCTTCGGTGAGAATACGGAAAAGGGCCGGGAAAAGTTTCAGGAAGATCTGCAACTTACCCACGAGCTGTTCAAGGGCTTTGTGGCGCATTACCGGCCACAGCTGGCGATCGACGAGATTGCCACTGGTGAGGTCTGGCTGGGGCAGGCGGCCCTGGGCAAGCAACTGGTGGATGAACTCAAGACCAGCGATGAATACCTGGCGGACAAGGCGCGTGATGCTGACGTCTATCATCTTCACTACTCACAGCATAAAAGCCTGCAGGAGCGTGTTGGGCTGGCCGCCAGTCTGAGCATTGATCGTGTGCTGTTGAGCTGGTGGAGTCGACTCACACAACAGCGTTTCTGGTAAGGCAGAGGAGATTTCCATGCAATTCAAGGCATTGGTGGTGAGCGAAGGTGCAGAAGGACAATTCGTGCAGCAGGTTTCGTCCAGACAGCTGAGCGAGTTACCGACTGGCGATGTACTGGTCCGTGTTCGCTATTCATCGTTGAATTACAAAGATGCGCTGTCTGCCTCGGGAAATCGAGGCGTCACCCGCCACTATCCGCATACGCCGGGTATCGATGCTGCCGGTGTGGTCGAGCAGTCCACTGCCGAAGAGTTTTCGGTGGGCGATGAGGTGATCGTCACCGGCTATGACCTGGGAATGAATACCTCTGGTGGCTTCAGTCAGTACATCCGGGTGCCTTCAGCCTGGTTGATACGGCGGCCCAAGGGCCTGTCACTGCGCGAATCAATGCTGCTCGGAACGGCCGGACTGACAGCGGCTCTATGTGTTGAAAAGCTCGAACAAAGCGGTCTGAACAAGTCCGCCGGCCCGGTTCTGGTGACCGGAGCTACCGGTGGTGTGGGCAGTATTGCTGTGGCGCTGCTGCATCGACTGGGATACAGCGTTGCAGCCTCAACCGGCAAGCACGAACAGGGCGAGTTTCTCCGCCAGCTCGGTGCCCAGCAGATTGTCCCGCGCCATGAGCTGGAGGAAGGTAGTGACAAACCGATGCTCAAGGAGCGCTGGGCCGGGGCAGTGGACACCGTCGGCGGTGAAATCCTCTTCAATGTGGTGAAGTCGTTGCGCTATGGCGCCAGCGCGGCTTGCTGTGGTCTGACCGCCGGCGTCGGCTTCAAGGCCAATGTGCTGCCGTTCATTTTGCGCGGCGTCAATTTGCTCGGGGTGGATTCGGTCGAGCTGCCATTGGTGGTCAAGGCATCCATGTGGGACAAGTTGTCCTTGCAATGGAAGATGGAGAATCTGGACGGCTTGGCCAGTGAAGTGTCACTGGAGCAATTGCCTGAGGCTATTGGGCAAATGCTGGCAGGTAAACTGGTGGGCAGGTTACTGGTGCGCATCGATTGACGCTTGATTCAGTGCTTTGACGGGGTGACAGGGCTCCGAGTCGGATTTGCGTGGATGCAAGTTTCCGGCTGCTGCCTTCAAACGCACGACCTGAGCATGGTCGTGTGCCGGGATCAATTAGCTCATCTTGATCACGGTCAGTCCGATTGACTGACGACCATCGCCCATATCGGTGGCTCGAATGACTTCGGCCTCTACATCCAGCCCCTTGAGCGCGGTGTGGTCGGATGGGATGTGGACTTTCACCAGCTCGCCGATGCTGAGCGTGCTGACAGCCTCCAGGTGCATGCCAGTGCTGGAAAGGTCAAAACAATGCGCCGGTATTTCTTGCCCCCGGTGATGAAGAATCACGGTGGTTTCCACCCGCATACGGATGAAATCCCGCTTTTCGCTGTAGGAACGATCATTCACTCCCATGGACGCTGCCCTCTTGTTGTTTTCGGTACAACCTCCACCCGTTTATAACCTTCCCCTGATCCAGGTGTAAAGCCAGTGTTCGACGGTCGGGGCGTGCTTGAATCGATTCCGAGATGGGAGTACCGTCTGCGCCTTGAAATGAACCTGTTGGGCCGGGATCTTTTGCATCGTCCCGGTCGTCAGAAAAATTCCTTGCCCGGCGTAGTTAGCCTGGATACTCAATGCTCAACCCAAGTGCCACGTTACTGATCATCGATGACGACGAGGTGGTGCGTGTTCGCCTAGCCTCCTATCTGGAAGCCAAAGGTTTCCAGCTGTTGCAGGCACCCAGTGGCGCACAGGCTCTGGAACTTCTGGACTCAGGCAAGCCGGATCTGCTGATTTGTGACTTGCGAATGTCTGACATGAGCGGTCTGGACCTTATTCGCCAACTAAGGGCGCAGGGCTCGGAAACGCCGGTGATTCTGCTCTCCGACAGCGGCAGCACAACAGACGCCGTGCAATCGCTGCGCCTGGGGGCTGCTGACTATCTGATCAAGCCTCTTGATGATCTGGCAGTGCTGGAGCACTCGATTCTGCGAGTGCTTGATGATTCGACGTTGCGCCTGGAGAACCGGCGTTACCGGGAAACGCTCGAAGCCACCAATCGTGAACTGCAAGCCAGCCTGAGCCTGCTGCAGGAAGATCAGAGTGCCGGACGGCGGATGCAGATAAATATGCTGCCGCAAACGCCCTGGCAGACCGATGATCTTGTGTTCGAGCACCTGATCATTCCTTCCTTGTACCTGTCGGGTGATTTTGTCGACTACTTTCGTCTCGACCAGCATCGCGTGGCATTTTATCTGGCCGATGTCTCCGGTCACGGTGCTTCCTCGGCGTTTGTCACTGTGCTGCTCAAGTTCATGACTACCCGATTGCTTTATGAGTCCCGCCGTAATGGGCTGCTGCCGGTGTTCAAACCTTCCGAGGTGCTGGCACATATCAACCGTGGGCTGATCAATTGCAAGCTGGGCAAGCATGTCACCATGCTTGGGGGTGTGATTGACGAGCAGAGCAATACACTGACCTACAGCATTGGTGGGCATTTGCCGCTGCCGGTGCTGTTCAGTCAGGGCACTGCGCGCTTTCTTGAGGGCAGAGGGTTGCCGGTCGGCTTGTTTGAACACGCAGTTCATGAGGATTACGTCATGGAGCTGCCGCAGTCGTTCAGCCTGAGCATGCTCTCGGACGGCATTTTCGACCTCTTGCCCGGGCAATCCCTTAAGGAAAAAGAGGCTTCACTGCCACAACGGATCGCCGCCGCTGGCGGAACCCTGGCAGGTATCCGTGAAGCGTTTGGACTGGCGACGTCGGAGGATATGCCCGATGATATTGCTTTGCTGGTATTAAGCAGGAACCTTGCATGAGTAGCGGTACGATTCAGTTCGCCGAACAGAATGGAACCTTCATTCTCAAGTTCATCGGAGAAGTGCGGCTCACGCTTTGCTCTGCACTGGATGCGACCATCGAGCGCATTTTCAACGCGCGGAATTTCTCGGCAATCGTCATTGATCTCACTGAAACCCACAGCATCGACAGCACGACGCTGGGATTGATGGCCAAGTTGTCGATACTCTCGCGACAGAAAACGGGCCTGTTGCCAACCGTGGTCACAACCCATCCGGATATCACCCGATTGCTCGACTCGATGGGCTTTGAGCAGGTTTTTAATATCGTCAATCAGCCTTTGCCGTGTCCTGGCTGCCTGTCTGAACTGCCATCCCAGGATCTTTCAGAGGATGTGGTGCGCGGTAAGGTACTCGAGGCCCACCGTATTCTGATGGGCCTCAACGAGTCCAATCGTGAAGCCTTCAGCGACCTGGTCAGCGCACTCGAACGCAACTGACAGGGCAAAGCCGGGTAGAGACATCTCGGTTTTGCCCGGCGGTTTCAATCCGTTTCAGTCTTTAGCCTGCAGCAAGGCTTCAAGCTTCTCCTGATCACGGGCAAACAGCCTGATACCTTCGGCCAGTTTTTCCGTGGCCATGGCATCTTCATTGAGTGCCCAGCGGAACTGCGATTCGGACATCGATTCTCTGCTTTGCTCGCTGGCATCTGCGTGCAACTGGCGTTTGAGAATGCCTTCATCGCCGGCCAGCTGCTGCAGCAGCTCGGGGCTGATCGTCAGGCGATCACAGCCTGCCAGCGCTTCTATCTGACCCAGATTGCGAAAACTCGCCCCCATCACCACGGTCTTGTAACCATTGGCCTTGTAAAAACGGTAGATACGCGAAACCGACTGTACACCCGGGTCGTCAAGGCCAATAAAATCGCGGCCTTCGGCTTTCTTGTACCAGTCATAAATGCGCCCGACGAAGGGTGAAATCAGAAATGCACCGGCTTCGGCGCAGGCCACGGCCTGGGCAAAGGAAAACAACAGGGTCAGGTTGCACTGAATTCCTTCGCGTTCAAGCTGTTCTGCCGCGCGAATGCCTTCCCAGGTGGCGGCGATCTTGATCAGTACCCTGTCGCGGGAAATTCCCGCAGCGTCATACAGCTCAATCAGGCGCCTGGCGCGACTGAGCGTGGCTTGTGTATCAAATGAAAGACGGGCATCAACTTCGGTGGAAATGCGCCCCGGAATGACCTGGAGGATTTCCTTGCCGACGGCCACCGCGAAGCGATCGCAGGCAAGGCTCGTATCGCCATGGCTGAGGCTGATGGCTTCATCGCGCAGCGGCGTGTAGTGAGGCAGGCTGGCGGCTTTGAGCAACAGCGAAGGATTGGTGGTGGCATCCACCGGTTTCAGACGGGCGATGGCTTCAACGTCGCCGGTGTCGGCAACCACGGTGGTGAATTGTTTCAGTTGTTCCAGCTTGGAAGTCATGACAAAACCTTGAAGTTGTTATGGGCTGACCATACCCGAGCAGGCGGCCTGGCTCAACGAGCGTTAATGTCCTTGCAGCTGTTGGAGTGCCAGATCAAACACCGCAAGTGGGTCTTTGGCCTTGTGGACATCGACCGAGAGCAATTGCCGGAAGCGCCGGGCGCCGGCGAAACCCTGAGCCAGGCCCAGTACATGCCGGGTCACATGATGCATGGCGCCGCCCTGGGCGATATGGGTTTCAATGTAGGGCCGGAGTTTCTCCAGCGTTTGCAGGCGGGTTGGCACGGCATGCGGATTACCAAACAGGCGCTGATCGACCTCTGCCAGCAGATAAGGGTTGTGATAGGCCTCACGGCCGAGCATCACACCATCGAAGGTCTGCAAGTGTTGCTGGCACTCATCGAGCGTTTTGATGCCACCGTTGAGGATGATTTCCAGCTGCGGGAATTGGCTTTTCAGCTGCCGGACCACGTCATAGCGCAGGGGCGGGATATCGCGGTTTTCCTTGGGTGAAAGACCTTCAAGAATGGCAATGCGCGCATGCACGGTAAAACTGTGGCAGCCGGCCTGATGCACGGTATCGACAAATTCGCAAAGCTGCTGGTAACTGTCGCGTCCGTTAATGCCAATGCGGTGCTTCACCGTAACCGGAATGCTTACCGCATCGCGCATGGCTTTGACGCAGTCGGCCACCAGCTGCGGATGGCCCATCAGGCAAGCGCCGATCATGTTGTTCTGCACCCGGTCGCTGGGGCAGCCGACATTCAGGTTGACTTCGTCATAGCCGGCTTGTTCGGCCATTTTGGCGCAGGCCGCCAGTTCATCAGGGTTGCTGCCGCCCAGCTGCAGAGCGAGCGGGTGCTCGGACACGTGATGCTGCAGAAAGCGCTTTGCGTCGCCGTGCAGCAGCGCGCCGGTGGTGACCATTTCGGTGTAGAGCAATGCGTTCTGGCTCAGCAGTCGCAGAAAAAAACGGCAATGACGGTCGGTCCAATCCATCATCGGGGCAACCGAGAATCTACGCGATAAGGGTTTTTGCCGGTCGGGCACGCTAAAATTCCTGAATGGTCAGCTCTGCGGGGCAGAAAGCGCCGATTATAAATTGCCCGTCGCTGCGATGGTGTGGCTGAACGGCCTCTTTTGCACAGATCAACACGCTGATTCTTGCTTCTTACCCGAATTCATGAGGATTTATCACATGTCCATGCAGCAGCCCCTTGAGCAATTGATCACCTTGATCAGCTCCGGATGCATGAAACCCGAAGACATTGCGCAAATCGCCAGCGAAGCGGCGCAGGCGTATGCGGATCCGCAAGGCTTTCTGCAAGCCAATCCGGACGTCAATTACGACGACAGCTTTCCCATACCGCTGGGTGAGTGGGTGGTGGTCGGCAGTCTGCCGGATACCGTGCTGTTTCAGGCAGACAGCCATGCCGAGCTGTTCGCCAATATTCGTGCCTCGTTTGGCCCGCAAGTCAGTTTCGTACTGCAAGCCAAGCAGCTGCAGAAAACAGAGCCGTTGAAGGCGTTGAACCGCATTCAGGTGCAGTTATCTGCCCTGTACCCGGAAAAGCAAGGCTACGTGCTGGTCGACTTCAGCGAGCCGCTGGATGACGAATTACAGACCGTACTGGTGTATGCCTGTGACGCGCCGCGAGTAATGCAGTTGGCAGTAGAAGTGGGCATCTTTGCTGCGCCTGCTTACGAGCGTTTGCGCTCGGCGCTGGCAAGCGAAAGTCAGAATTAGCGCAAAGGGTCCAGCAAGGGCTTAAGGCCGTTGTGATCGATTTCCTGCATCAGGGCAAGCAACCGGCCAAGTTCGCCTTTGGGAAAGCCGGTGCGGGCAAACCAGTTCAGGTAATGGCCTGGCAGATCGGCGATCAAGCGGTCCTTGTATTTGCCGAATGGCATGCGCACAGTGACCAGTAAGAGCAGGTCTCGAGGATTCATAGGGAGTGAACCGGGGAGGGCGCTAGGCAGTTCTGCAAAGCGCTCCGCCGCCTTTGGCGACAGAGCGCAGTTGCATCAGAGTCCGAACTTGTCGCGCAGCGCGTAATACCAGGCACCCATGGCGGTGAATGGCACGCGGAACAGGCGACCGCCCGGGAACGGATAGTGCGGCAGACTGGCAAAGGCGTCAAAGCGCTCGGCCTGACCACGCAGTGCTTCGCCTAGAACTCGACCGGCCAGATGGGTATAGGTAACCCCGTGACCGCTGCAGCCTTGCGAGTAATAAATGTTGTCGCCGATGCGACCCATTTGCGGCAGACGGGAAAGCGTCAGCTGGAAGTTGCCGGTCCAGGCGTAATCGATTTTCACGTTTTTCAGCTGTGGGAACGTCTTGAGCATCATCGGGCGGATGATTGCTTCGATGTTGGCTGGATCACGTGCACCGTAAACCACGCCACCGCCGTAAATCAGACGCTTGTCGCCAGTCAGGCGGAAGTAGTCGAGCAGGTAGTTGCAGTCCTCGACGCAGTAATCGTTGGGGATCAGGCTCTTGGCCAGCTCTGCGTTCAGGGGCTCGGTGGCTATGACCTGGCTGCCACATGGCATGGTCTTGGCCGCGAGTTCCGGGACCAGATTGCCTAGATAGGCATTGCCGGCGACGACGATGAACTTGGGCTTAATGCGCCCTTTTGGCGTATGAACAACCGGATTGGTACCACGCTCAATGCGGGTGGCCGGAGATTGTTCGTAGATCACGCCGCCCAGCGATTCAACGGCGGCTGCCTCACCGAGAGCCAGATTAAGCGGGTGAATGTGGCCACTGCTCATGTCGAGCGTGCCGCCGATGTAATTATCGGAGCCGACTACTTCACGAATGCGCTTGGCATCCATCAATTCCAGTTGGGTGTGGCCATAACGTTCCCAGAGTTTCTTCTGGGACTCGAGATGGGCCATCTGCTTTTTAGTGAAGGCAGCAAACACACCACCGTCTTTCAGGTCGCAGTTGATGTTGTACTTAGCAATGCGCTCGCGAATGATGCGACCGCCTTCAAAGGCCATCTGGCCCATGAGCTGTGCTTCTTTTGTTCCAGCGGTACGCTCGATGACGTCGATGTCACGGCTGTAACTATTAACAATCTGACCGCCATTGCGACCGGAAGCGCCAAAGCCAACCTTGGCCGCCTCAACAATCACCACTTTAAAACCGTTTTCTAGCAAAGAAATCGCAGTAGAAAGACCGGTATAACCTGCGCCGATGATGCAGACATCAGTCTCAACGTCACCTTGTAGCTCAGGGCGGGCTGGGACTGGGTTTGCCGATGCAGCGTAAAAAGACTCGGGGTATGGGGTGTGCGCCATTTTGTAACCTCTGTTCTTTATATTTGACGTTTAAAGCGATCCTACCCGAGTTGAAAGCTGTAGGCCAGAGTCCGTTCGAAATATTTAACGCATCTACAAACAGTAAAAACCTGAGTATTTCAGGTGGTTAGCAGAAAAATGCTTGACAGAATTACTTCACTCCGTAAAATTCGCGGCCATTGCAGGCACGTAGCTCAGCTGGTTAGAGCACCACCTTGACATGGTGGGGGTCGTTGGTTCGAGTCCAATCGTGCCTACCAAACACTTCCCGACCTGCACGGGAAACAAGGGCCGATCAGAAATGGTCGGCCTTTTTTTTATTGGAAATTTGTCATGCAACTGTAAGCAGTTCAACCTTAGCTGAGCTCTTTCACGTTCGCACTTTACAAGTTCCAGCGGATGACCAATTTGATCATCAGTTACACATTATTTTGAATACTTGGAAGAACTGTCTGTTTGATATCAACTGACAGTTTTCGTGATATTTGAAGGTGTTAGGCGTCATCGCTTATTAAGTTAGCAATTTACTTGTACGAGGAACACACAATGCAACTGAATAAATCTACTCTGGCAATTGCCTGCATCCTGGCCGCTGCATCCATGGGCGTTCAGGCTCAGGGTACTGGTGCCGTTGAAGTCGAAGCTGGCGCAAAGTACTACGTGCCTGACAGCAGTCGCGACATTGGCAGCAATGGCATGCTTTACGGCGGAGCCTTGGGTTACTACCTGACAGACGACGTGTCCCTGTCCCTTTCCGGTGGCGGTTACGACAACATTGACGGTCAGACCAGCAAAGACAGCATCAAGGGCGAGCTGGTTGGCCTCGATGCCATTTACCACTTTGGCACCCCGGGTGTAGGCCTGCGTCCTTACGTTTCTACCGGTTTTGCTCACCAGAGCCTGGGTCAAGACGTTCGCAGTGGTCGTGACCACAGCACCTATGCCAATGTCGGCACCGGCCTGAAGTACTACTTCACCGAAAACCTGTTTGCCAATGCCAACGTGACCGGTATGCATAACCTGGATCAAGGTGACACCGAGCTGATGGCCGGTCTGTCCGTAGGTGCCAACTTCGGTGGCGCTGGCAAGAAGATCGCCGAGCCTGCTCCAGCACCAGAAGTCTGCGCTGACGAAGATAACGATGGCGTTTGCGACAGCGCTGACAAGTGCCCAGGCACTGAAGCCAACGTGACTGTGGATGCTGACGGTTGCGCTGCTGCTGCAGAAGCTGTGCGTGTTGAGCTGGACGTCAAGTTCGACTTCGACAAGGCAGTGGTCAAGGAAGAAAGCTATGCCGAAATCAAGACCGTTGCCGATTTCATGAATCAGTATCCGCAGACCACCACTACCGTAGAAGGCCACACCGACTCCATTGGTACCGAGGCTTACAACCAAGAGCTGTCGGAGCGTCGTGCCAATGCCGTGCGTGAAGTGATGGTTGGTCAGTATGGTGTTGCAGGCGAGCGCGTCAGCGCTGTAGGTGAAGGTGAAAGCAATCCGGTAGCTGACAACGCTACTGACGAAGGCCGCGCCATCAACCGTCGCGTTGAAGCCAGCGTAGAAGCTCAGGCCAAGTAATCTTGGTCTGAAAGCCGGCCACACTGATAATGTGGCCCGGCTGAAGGCAAAAAGCCCCGAATTTCGGGGCTTTTTGTTGTTTGCTGGAATTACCTCAGACGATAACGCCCTGACTGCGCAGGTAGTCATCGTAGGTGCCGCTGAAGTCGATGATGCCATCCGCCGACAGCTCGATGATGCGCGTGGCCAGACTGGATACAAACTCGCGGTCATGGCTGACGAAGATCAGGGTGCCCGGGTAGTTTTCCAGCGCCAGGTTCAGCGCCTCGATCGACTCCATGTCCAGGTGGTTGGTCGGTTCGTCCATGATCAGGACGTTGGGCTTTTGCAGGATCAGCTTGCCGAACAGCATGCGCCCCTGCTCGCCACCGGAGATGACCTTGACCGACTTGAGAATCTCGTCGTTGGAAAACAACATGCGGCCGAGGGTGCCGCGTACCAGTTGCTCACCGCCCTGGGTCCAGCGTCCCATCCATTCGAACAACGTGGCTTCATCTTCGAATTCGTAGGCATGGTCCTGTGCGTAGTAACCGAGTTCGGCGCTGTCGGTCCATTTCACCGAGCCGGCATCCGGGGTCAGCTCGCCAACCAGCGTTCGCAGCAGAGTGGTCTTGCCAATGCCGTTGGGGCCGATGATGGCCAGGCGCTCGCCTGCCTCGACGGTGAAACCGAAGTTCTTGAACAGGATCTTGCCGTCGAAGCCCTTGGACATGTGCTCCACGGTCACGGCATTGCGGTGCAGTTTCTTGGTCTGTTCAAACCGAATGAACGGGCTGACGCGACTGGAGGGCTTGACCTCGGCCAGCTGGATCTTGTCGATCTGCTTGGCCCGTGAGGTAGCCTGCTTGGCCTTGGAGGCGTTGGCCGAGAACCGGCTGACGAACGTCTGCAGTTCGGCGATCTGGGCTTTCTTCTTGGCGTTGTCCGACAGCAGTTGCTCGCGTGACTGGGTTGCGGCGGTCATGTACTCGTCATAGTTGCCGGGGAACAGGCGTAACTCGCCGTAATCCAGGTCAGCCATGTGCGTGCACACGCTGTTGAGGAAGTGGCGATCGTGGGAAATGATGATCATGGTGCTGTTGCGCGTGGTCAGAATGTTTTCCAGCCAGCGGATGGTGTTGATGTCCAGGTGGTTGGTCGGCTCGTCCAGCAGCAACACTTCCGGATCGGAGAACAGCGCCTGAGCCAGCAGTACGCGCAGCTTCCAGCCCGGTGCGACTTCGCTCATCGGACCGAAATGCTGCTCGATGCCGATGCCCAGACCAAGCAGCAGCTCACCGGCGCGGGATTCGGCGGTGTAGCCGTCCATTTCGGCGAACTCGCCTTCCAGTTCGCCGACCTTCATCCCGTCTTCTTCGCTCATTTCCGGCAGCGAATAGATACGGTCGCGTTCAGCCTTGACCTTCCACAGCTCTTCGTGGCCCATGATCACGGTGTCGATCACGCTGAACTCTTCATAGGCGAACTGGTCCTGGCGCAACTTGCCCAGACGCACGTTCGGCTCCAGCATGACCTGTCCGCCGGAAGGTTCCAGATCACCACCGAGGATCTTCATGAAGGTCGATTTGCCGCAGCCGTTGGCGCCAATCAGACCGTAACGGTTGCCGCCGCCGAACTTGACGGAAACGTTCTCGAACAACGGCTTGGCGCCGAACTGCATGGTGATATTGGCGGTGGAGATCACGGCGGAATTCCTGAAAGACGGGCGCTGGCGCGCAAAAAGGGCGCGATTGTAGCCGTTTGAGCCGCGCAGGGCATCCGCGAGGTGACTGCCGGTGGCGTTACGGGTCGATCAGCAGGCCGATCTGGCGGACTTTTGGCAACCGCTTGACCACCAGCTGGTGGGAGCGTTGCAGCAGGTAGCGCAGTTCTGCGGGGCTGCACTGATAGGGTGGCGTCAGGCTGATCCAGTGTGCGCGCGCCAGATAAGGCGCCGGGCGTATGCCCGGACGATCACAAAAGCCCAGAAACAGATCATCATCGACCTTGAACGCCAGATTGCCCCGGCCCTGCAGATCCAGCAGGGCAAACATTTTGTTCCGGGCAATGGAAAAAACCTGCACGCCGCCCCATTTGAAATCGCTGCGTGCGCCCGGAAGACTCAGGCAAAAGGCTGCAATCGCCGCCATATCAAACCCGGCGTGCCGCTCACTCACGGAAGAACACCTGAATCAGGTGGTAGCCAAACTGCGACTTGATCGGGCCGTGCACCTCGCGCAGCGGCTTTTTGAAAATCACCTGATCGACTGCGCGCACCATCTGCCCGGGCCGGACCTCGCCCAGATCACCACCGCGCTTGCCGGACGGGCAGGTCGAGTGCTTGCGTGCCAGCAGGTCAAACGCCTCGCCGGCGGCAATACGCTTTTTCAATGCAGCGGCTTCGGCTTCGGTCTTGACCAGAATATGCCGTGCCATGGCTTTTGCCATCTGTCTGTTATCCCTTAAAAACGGTCATGCGGGGAGTGGATGTTGACCAATTCTGCCAGTGTAACTGCACAGTAAAAAATCCGGCAAAGATCGTCCGGGCAGGCTTGAATGAATGACTAACCCATCTTCTCGCCTTCAGGGAGTTGCCTCTCATGGATCTTCCAGCGCTGCTGCAAATTCTTTCCAGCCAGGATGGCTCAGACCTTTACCTGTCCACCGGTGCGCCGCCGTGCGCCAAGTTCAACGGCGTGCTCAAGCCGTTGAGTGCCGAATCGCTCAAGCCCGGTGAGATTGCAGCGATTGCCGAAAGCATCATGGACAGTGAGCAGCGGACGGCTTTTCTGATCGAGCTGGAAATGAACCTTGCGATGTCGATTCCCAACGTTGGCCGCTTCCGGGTCAACATCTTTAAGCAGCGCAATGAAATCTCGATTGTGGCGCGCAACATCAAGATGGAAATCCCCAAATTCGAAGACCTCAAGTTGCCGCCGGTGTTGCTGCAGACCGTGATGGAGAAGCGCGGCCTGATTCTGTTTGTCGGCGGAACCGGCTCCGGCAAGTCGACTTCGCTCGCCGCCCTGATTGATTACCGCAACCGCAACAGTGGCGGCCACATCATCACCATCGAAGACCCGGTGGAATATGTGCACCGGCACAAGAAGTCGATCATCAACCAGCGCGAAGTCGGGGTGGACACGCGCAGCTTCCACGCGGCGCTGAAGAACACCCTGCGTCAGGCGCCGGATGTGATTCTGATCGGTGAAATCCGCGACCGCGAGACCATGGAGCATGCGCTGGCCTTTGCCGATACCGGCCATCTGGCCATTTCGACCCTGCATGCCAACAATGCCAATCAGGCGCTGGACCGCATCATCAACTTCTTCCCGGAGGACCGCCGGCCACAACTGGTGAACGATCTGGGCAACAACCTGCGGGCATTTGTCTCCCAGCGGCTGGTCAAGACGGTCGACGGCAAGCGCCGTGCGGCCGTTGAAATCATGCTGGGTACGCCGACCATCCGTGATCTGATCAAGCGCAATGAGTTCTCTGAACTCAAGGAGATCATGGAAAAATCCAAGAACCTCGGCATGCAGACCTTTGATCAGGCGCTCATCGATCTGGTGCATGAGGGCAGTATTGATGAGGAAGAGGCGGTGAAGAATGCCGATTCCGCCAACAACGTGCGCCTGAAGCTCAAACTGTACAAGGACAATCCGGCCAATGTTCAGGCAGCCCCCGCCAGTGCGCCTGCGACTGCAACACCGGCTGCCAGTGAGGCTCCGGCGGCGGTAAAACCGGCGGCGGATGTCGCTAACTGGTCAATGGAGCTCAAACTTGAGGAAATTCAGGAAGAAGAGCCGCCGGAAGATCCGGGACGGCGGCTTATCTGAAGCAGGCGGCAGCTTGGTCCTCCGCCTGCTTGATTCACCTCGCGATTACTGGCGGATCGGGCAACCGGTGGCGGCTTGCAGTTCCTCAAAACTGACAGCTTCGGCCAGTTCCACCAGCTGCAACCCCTGATCGGTGACATCCAGCACGGCCAGATCGGTGATGATGCGGTCGACCACGCGTACCCCGGTCAATGGCAGGTCGCACTGCCCGAGGATCTTGTGCACGCCGCCCTTGGCCGTGTGCTCCATCAGCACCACCACGCGCTTGACGCCTGCTACCAGGTCCATCGCACCGCCCATACCTTTGACCATCTTGCCGGGGATCATCCAGTTGGCCAGATCGCCGTATTCCGACACCTGCATGGCGCCAAGGATCGACAGGTTGATATGGCCGCCGCGAATCATCGCGAAGGAGTCGGCACTGTTGAAAAAGCTGCTGCCGGGCAGGGTGGTGATGGTCTGCTTGCCGGCGTTGATCAGGTCCGCATCCACTTCGTCTTCGCGCGGGAACGGGCCGATACCGAGCAGGCCGTTCTCGCTTTGCAGCCAGACGTCCATGCCGTCGGGAATGTAGTTGGCCACCAGAGTCGGCAAGCCGATACCAAGGTTTACATAGAAACCGTCCTGCAGTTCCTGTGCGGCGCGCTGCGCCATTTGCTCACGAGTCCAGGCCATGTTCAGGCGCTCCTTACGGTACGTTGTTCGATGCGTTTTTCCGGGCTGCTGTTGAGCACCAGGCGCTGTACATACACACCCGGCAGATGCACCTGATCGGGTTCAAAGGTGCCGGTCTCGACGATTTCTTCCACCTCGACCACGCAGACCTTGCCGGCCATGGCCGCCAGCGGGTTGAAGTTGCGGGCGGTCTTGCGGAACAGCAGGTTGCCGGATTTATCGGCTTTCCACGCTTTGACCAGCGACACGTCGGCGGTCAGCGACAGCTCCATGACATACCACTCACCGTTGAACTGGCGGGTTTCCTTGCCTTCGGCGACCAGGGTGCCGTAACCGGTCTTGGTGAAGAAGGCCGGAATGCCGGCGCCGCCTGCGCGCAGTTTCTCGGCGAGCGTACCTTGCGGGGTGAAGTCGAGTTTGAGTTCACCAGAGAGGTACTGGCGCTCGAATTCCTTGTTCTCGCCGACGTACGACGAAATCATCTTGCTGATCTGCCGGGTGGTCAGCAGCTGGCCAAGACCGAAACCGTCAACCCCCGCGTTATTGCTGATCACGGTGAGGTTCTTCTTGCCGCTGTCGCGCAGCGCGGCAATCAGCGCCTCGGGAATACCACACAGACCAAAACCGCCGACCGCCAGGGTCATGCCATCTTCCACCAGCCCCTCAAGGGCAGCTGCCGCACTTGGGTAAATCTTGTTCATGGAGGCGTCTCTCTGTTGGCTAGAACGTTGTCGTTAAATCGAATCAGCTACCCAGTTGCGCACGGGCTACCCGGGAACCGTTGCTGCGGCCGAGGAGGGCGCAAATCCGCTGTCCGGCGGCAATCAACTGGTCGAGATCAATGCCGGTCTGGATATCCAGGCCGTTGAGCATGTACAGCACATCTTCACTGGCCACGTTGCCGGAAGCGCCCTTGGCGTAGGGGCAACCGCCAAGCCCGGCGACCGAGCTGTCGAATACGCTGACCCCTTCGAGCAGGCTGGCGTAGATATTCGCCAGTGCCTGTCCGTAGGTGTCGTGAAAGTGGCCTGCCAGTTTTTCCCGTGGGATCTGCAAGGCCACCGTTTCGATCAGTCTGCGCGTCGCGCCGGGTGTACCGGTGCCAATGGTGTCGCCCAGCGACACCTCGTAGCAGCCCATGGCAAACAGTTCCGCCGCCACGCTGGCCACCTGTGCAGGATCAATGGCGCCGTCGTAGGGGCATCCCAGCACGCAGGACACATAACCACGCACCCGGATATCGTTGGCTCTGGCGGCGTCCATCACCGGCACAAAGCGCTCAAGGCTTTCCTTGATCGAGCAGTTGATGTTCTTCTGGGAAAAGGCTTCGGAGGCAGCAGCAAACACCGCCACCTCGCGCACGCCGGCCTCTAGTGCGCCTTCAAAACCTTTCAGGTTGGGGGTCAGGGCGGCATAGGTCACGCCGGCCTTGCGCTGAATCTGCGCGAAGACTTCGGCGCTGCCGGCCATTTGCGGTACCCACTTGGGCGAGACAAAGCTGCCAACCTCTATGTAGCCAAGCCCGGCGGCACTCAGGTCGTCGACCAGACGCACCTTGTCGGCGACCTCGATGGGCTGCTTCTCGTTCTGCAAACCGTCACGCGGGCCTACTTCAACCAGGCGAACATGTTGCGGCAATGACATTGCATTCTCCCTGCGTAGGATGGGTCGAGCCGTGAGGCGATACCCATCATTCTTGGCGATGGGTATCGCTGCGCTCCACCCATCCTACGGTGCTACGTTCTAGGCTTCTTCCAACTCAACCAACGCGCTGCCTTCGCTGACCATGTCGCCCTCGGCACAGAACAAGGCCTTGACGGTGCCGGCGTGCGCCGCACGGATGCTGTGCTCCATTTTCATCGCTTCCAGCACCACCAGCGCCGTGCCGGCTTCCACCGCCTGACCGACTTCGACCAGCACGCGAACAATGCTGCCATTCATCGGAGCAGTCATGCCGCCATGCTGCTGGTGACTGGCCTCGGCTTCGGCGATCGGGTCGAAACGGCGGATTTCCAGCAGATCGCCCTGCCATTGCAGAAACAGGCTTTGGCCGCGACGGATCGCCAGATGCTGGCGACGCAGACCATTTTCCTCCACCAGCACCTGCTCATTGTGCAACTGCACAGCAGGCGCGCCGGCGCGGCGAATGCGCACCTGGCGATTTTCACCATTGCATTGCAGATGCAGATCGATCTCGCGCGGCCCACCGGCGCGCCAGCCGCTGTTGCCGGCCCATGCCGAATGCTCATCGTCGCTGCGCACACGCGGGCTTTCGCTCTGCAAAAGCGCTTCGGCGGCGATGTTCCAGAACGCCTCCGGCAAGGCTACCGGTTCGGGCAACAGCGTGTCCTGATAGCGCGGGATAAACCCGGTATCCAGTTCCGCAGCCGCGAAAGCCGGATGGGCAAGGATGCGCTGCAGAAAGCCCAGGTTGGTGCGCAAGCCGCCGACGGCGGTTTCCGCCAGCATGGCCAGCAGGCGCTGGCGGGCCTCTTCGCGGGTTTCGCCCCAAGCGATCAGCTTGCCGAGCATCGGGTCGTAGAAGGGCGAAATCTCGTCGCCTTCCGCCACGCCACTGTCCACCCTGCGGCCCGGACCCGGGCTGGATTCACGGTACAACTGCAGACGCCCGGAGGCCGGCAGGAAATCATTGGCCGGGTCTTCCGCGTACAGGCGCACTTCAATCGCATGGCCATTGAGCGGCACCTGCTCCTGGGTGATCGGCAGGGCTTCGCCGCGTGCCACGCGAATCTGCCAGGCCACCAGATCCAGGCCGGTGATGGCTTCGGTGACCGGGTGTTCCACTTGGAGCCTTGTATTCATTTCCATAAAGAAGAACTGCCCGCGCACATCCAGCAGAAACTCCACTGTGCCGGCGCCGACATAGCCAATCGCCTGCGCGGCTTTCACCGCCGCTTCGCCCATGGCACGCCGCAGCTCAGGCGTCAGGCCCGGAGCCGGTGCTTCCTCGACGACTTTCTGGTGGCGGCGCTGGATCGAACAATCGCGCTCGTTGAGGTACAGGCAGTGACCGTGGCGGTCCGCGAACACCTGAATTTCCACATGGCGCGGCTTGAGTACGTACTTTTCCACCAGCATGCGCGAATCGCCGAACGACGACAGGGCCTCGCGCTGGGCCGAGGCCAGGGCTTCAGCCAGATCGGCTTCACGCTCGACCACTTTCATGCCTTTGCCACCGCCGCCGGCCGTGGCTTTGAGCAAGACCGGGTAACCGATCACCTCGGCAGCTGCGCGGAAGGTTTCCAGATCCTGCGCTTCGCCGTGATAACCCGGTACCAGCGGCACACCGGCGGTTTCCATCAGCGCCTTGGCCGCAGACTTGCTGCCCATGGCGTCAATCGCAGAGGCGGGTGGGCCAAGGAAAATCAGGCCTGCCGCTTCAATGGCGCGGGCAAAACCGGCGTTCTCCGAGAGAAAGCCATAGCCGGGGTGAATTGCCTGAGCCCCGCTGGCCTTGGCCGCGGCAATAATCTTGTCGATCAGCAGATAACTCTCAGCCGCTTTGGCGCCACCCAGATTGACCGCCATGTCAGCCTCGCGGACGTGGCGGGCATTGCGGTCAATGGCGCTGTGCACGGCTACGGTGTTCAGCCCCAGGGCCTTGGCGGTGCGCATCACGCGGCAGGCGATCTCGCCACGGTTGGCGACCAGAAGAGTGGTGATCATTGGTTGTGCACCTGGAATGCCTGTGGGTTCTTGCCCCTCTTCCTAGCCCTCTCCCCGAGGGGGAGAGGGGATGAATTGGTGCGGGTAAATAATGGTGGCTGCATAGCTCCCTCGCCCCTTGGGGGAGAGGGTTGGGG
>JACCDZ011713539.1_pt1 | contig 39560 bp, 67 predicted proteins | sample 7449551 | NCBI WGS metagenome assembly JACCDZ01 (sample SAMN15323452, study PRJNA562643) | freshwater metagenome | isolation source: river surface water | place: USA:Blue River Watershed | collected 2017-08-18
TCCGTCGTTACCACACCATCGGTTGGTACTACTTCGGTGGCTTCAACATCCTTCGTACAGCGGCTCTTTACCAGATCCAGACTGCAGCGACAAACGGATAATCAACTTTAGTTGATTGACGGGTGGGCAGGGTACACATTTGAAAAGTATCCTGCTCATCAGTAAGTTCACTAAGGAGAACTAATGGCATACATAGCAACAACACCTTGGGAGTACCAGACCTGGGGCGCTAACAAACCTTGGCCTGACCAGTACACACGTTTGTCACAACGTCGTATTGCTGGTGGTACAGAGACAGGAACTATTAACCCATTCCTTACTGACATTGCTCGTGGTGTAACTTTGATTTACATTGATGGTGGCATTGAGACAACGCTATATCCATATCAGAATACTTTGGCTGACGCAGACTGGTACATACTAGGTGGACACACTCAACTGATTACAGACGAGCAGGCAGTAATTCTTACTGCTGAAGGCTACGGAGATTATGTAAGACCAGCTGTTCCAAATGTGATTGGTCTTACACAAGCAGCAGCGACTGCTGCTATTATTGCTAGCGGTTTTATTGTAGGAACAGTAACAACAACTTCACAAGGTGCTACACCAGCCAACACAGGCAAGGTGCAAGCACAGAGTCCTACATATGATTCTGATTTAGCACAAGGCGGTAAGGTCAACCTAGTACTTTACCTATATCCATAGGAGTCCGTATGAACTTACACCAGAAGCAAAAGCACCCAGAGTTTGTAGAAGGATGCTTCGGCTGCAAGATCGGTGGCCTGCAGCTATCTGTAGGAGCAGCTCGTAACGACGGAATCCCTACAGCCAAGGCTCACGATAAAGAATTAGGTTCCTATTATGACGCACTGCGTCAAGGTATTGAACCAGTATCAACAAAGCAAAAAGATATTGATGCAGCAGTTCGCCTATCAAATGATATGGGTGTTGCATTCGATGGTAACGCAATCTAACAAGGAGAAATAAAGATGGCAGATAAAGGCGACAAGTCACAATCAACTGACTTCGTTCCATTCGACAGAGTAAACAAGGGTGGCATCACTCCTTCAATGCCTGCAGGTGGACAGTCACAAACAACTAAGGGCAATATGGCTCACTTCGCTCACGGAAAGAAATCGGTGACAAAGTAATGTGCGCTAATTGCGGTTGCGGATACGCAACATATGACGATATTGAGACAGGTGCTCCAGGTGCTTCACCAAAGGAGCAGAACTAATGGCAGCAAAGAAAGCTCATCCAGGATTCAAGGCAGTAGCAAAGAAAATTGCTGCGAAGCAAGGTGTCTCCAAGGAAAGTGCCGGTGCAATTCTTGCTGCGGGTGCGAGGAAAGCATCGAAGGCAGCAGTGAAGGCTAACCCAAACCTCAAGAAGGTTAAGGGTATGCGAAAGAAGATGGGCTAATGGCTCGTCAGCTTTACACTGAAAAGGGTGACAAGAAGGCAGATGCAAAACTTCTCAAGAAGTTAACACCTGCACAGAAGGCAGCCTTTAAGAAGCAAGATGAAAAACACCGCAAGGTGAAGTATCAGTCTGAAGATACAAAGATTGATAAGAAGATCATCAAGAAGATTAAGAAGAAAGTAAAGTAATGGCAAAGACTCCAGCGTGGCAACGTAAAGAAGGACAGAACCCAAAGGGTGGCCTGAATGCTAAGGGACGTGCAAGTGCTAAGGCACAGGGCAGTAACCTTAAACCGCCTGTAAAGGCTGGAGATAACCCACGTAGAGCAAGTTTCCTTGCTCGTATGGGTAACGCTGCAGGACCAGAGCGTAAGCCTAATGGAGAACCAACCCGCTTGTTGTTATCACTACAAGCGTGGGGCGCATCCAGTAAAGCAGATGCTAAGAAAAAAGCAGCAGCTATTTCTAAGCGTAATCAATCAAAGAAGAAGTGAGGTAGTAGGTGTCATACGGAGATTTTGGGTCAACACTCAATGACGAGTTGAATCGTCTTGCTAACGGTGGCACCTACCCTGCACGTCAGGATTACAAAGATCAGGCAGGGGCAGCACAGGCTTGGGCTGCAGCCAAGAGCGTTTCACTAGGAACAATCACAGACCTAGTAGGAGTTCTCAACTATATTGATGGTGTTACAGACCGTAGCCAGATGCTTGACATCGCAGGTGTATGCAACTCAATCGCTGGTACAACTCAGCTAGAGCCAGCAGCAGCGCTACGCGAGGTGGCTAATTGACAGCTACCTACAACCTAGTATGCCCACAGGCTACAACATTTACATTTGCATTCCGTCCACAGACTGACGGCGTTAACTGGAACCTTACAAACTACACCGCAACTATGACAGTGCGACCATTTGCAGGTTCTTCTACAACAACGTTACTTGCTACAACAGCAAATGGAAAAATTAACATTAACACCACAACATCAGTTATTACAGTTACATTTACCGCACTTGAAACTGATATCAGCGCAGAGACATATGCTTACGATTTTATGCTGTACACAGGTAGTACAACGATTAGACTATTAGAAGGTAAGTTCCTAGTACCTGCGGGGGTAACTGTTTAATGGCAGAGACAATCATTATTATTGAGTCTGCTCAACCGCAGACATCTGTAGTTTTCTCAGCAGATCAAGGACCGCAAGGTACACCTGGTGTTACAGGACCTACAGGTCCTACAGGACCAACAGGTAATGACGGCCCAGTAGGTCCTATTGGACCGACAGGTGCAACAGGAGCCACAGGTTCAACTGGCGCTACTGGCGCCACCGGAGCGACAGGAGCAACAGGTGCCACAGGACCGACTGGACCTACAGGTAATACTGGAAGCACAGGCCCTACGGGAGCAACAGGGGCGACTGGATCTCAAGGAGCTACTGGCGCAACTGGACCAACTGGAGATACCGGACCTACAGGACCTACGGGAAGTACAGGACCTACAGGAGCCACCGGCTCAGTAGGACCAACCGGTGCTACTGGAGCAACTGGTAGCCAAGGACCTACAGGTCCTACCGGTGCAACAGGTTCACAGGGACCTACAGGTCCAACCGGCGCTACAGGTGCTACAGGAGATACCGGTCCTACGGGTCCTACAGGCGCTACAGGCGCTGCAAGCACAGTACCTGGTCCAACAGGACCAACCGGTGATACAGGCCCTACAGGGCCTACTGGAGCCACAGGAGCGCAGGGTCCAACAGGGCCATCTGGTGCTACAGGTAGTGCAGGTGCAACCGGTCCTACTGGTGCAACCGGAGCAACGGGTGCAACCGGACCACAAGGTCCGACAGGTGCTACCGGAGCTACAGGACCAACAGGTCCTTCTGGTGCAACGGGTGCTACTGGACCTACTGGACCAACAGGTCCAACAGGTGCTGATGCTTCGGCGCTTCCAGGTATTTTAATGCTAGGTGGAATGTAAACTAGAGCAATGAAAATTGCTATCTACACAATCTGTAAGAACGAGGAGAAGACAGTTGAGCGCTGGTATGAATCAACCAGAGATGCTGACTACCACATCCTTACAGATACAGGATCCACAGATGGAACAGTTGCCCTTGCTAGAAGTCTTGGTATCACTGTGCATCAAGTTTTTCTCAATCCCTTTAGGTTTGATGACGCGAGAAATGCGTCGCTATTAGTAGTACCTGAAGATGTTGATTACTGCATAGCGCTAGATGTAGATGAAGTACTAGCTCCAGGGTGGCGTGAGCCACTAGAGAAAGCACACGCTGCAGGAATTGATAGGCCGATGTATCGGCGCATTGAAGCGTTCAATCCAGATGGTAGTGTGCTTACAGAGTTTAACGGCTTTAAGGTACACCGTCGCTTTGGTATCAGATGGCATTACCCGATACACGAAGTACCACATTGGTACAAGGATGAAGAAGAGAAGTCTGAGTTTATCGAAGGCTTTGAAGTACATCATCACCAGAACAAAGAGACTTCTCGTAAGCAGTATCTACCGTTACTAGAGATGGCAGTCAAGGAAAACCCTGACGCTAGAAACTTGTACTACTTAGGACGAGAGCTGTCCTATTACAAGCAGTTCGATAGATGTGCAGAAGTACTTAAGCAGTACTTAGAGAAGTCAATCTTTCCGCAAGAACGCAGTGCAGCTTGTCGCATATTAGGACAGGCTGAACCTAAGAAAGCGGAAGAATGGTTTATGAAGTCCACTGAAGAGTGGGCTAGTCGTGAGTCTTACTTAGCACTTGCTAACTATTACTACACAGAAAAAGACTGGGCACCTTGTCACCTTGTGGCAAAGCAGGCTCTAGCCTTTGATACAAAGCCAATGGAGTTCCTGTCCGAAGCGTGGGCGTGGGGACATATGGCAGATGATTTAGTTGCAGTTAGTGCGTGGCAACTAGGTGATTACCCAACAGCACTAAAGCACGGACTTAAGGCGTTAGAGATGTCGCCTGATAATGAAAGACTTCAAAGTAACGTCCAATTCTATAGGAGCAAAATAGATGGCAACATTCAGTCAGCTGATCAACGAGGTTCAGACTAACCTTCAAGGTTATACTCTGCGTCAAGATCGCATCACAAACCTTGCCAACCCTGGCGGTATCTCCGCTACTGACTTAACCATCAAGATTGGTTCAGCTGATAACCTTGCTAAAGGTATCGTACAGATTGACGAAGAGCTTATCTGGGTCAACTCATTTGACCGACAGAACCTAACACTGAATGTCATACCAGGCTTTGGTCGTGGTTATATGGGTACAACACCAAGCCCACACGCACAGAATGCTCGTGTAATTCTTACACCTACATTCCCAGTAAATATGATTTCACAGGCTTTGAATGACACTATCAACTCGCTCTATCCTAAGTTGTTCCAAGTAGCATCAACTGTATTTACATTTAACGCAGCACAGATTGCATATCCACTACCAGATGATGCACGCGATGTGCTCTACATTTCTTGGCAGACACCTGGACCATCTAAAGAATGGCTACCAGTTAGCCACTGGCGTATTGACAGAATGGCAAACGTTCCAGCATTCGATACTACTAAGACGGTGAATCTCTATGACAAGATTGTTCCTGGTCGTAAGGTCCAAGTATATTATTCCACAATCCCAAGTAATCTCACTAACGGTAGTGATGACTTTGCTGCTGTTACAGGCCTACCAGAATCGTCAAGAGATGTCGTTACTCTTGGTGCTGCATACCGACTCCTTAGTTACATTGATACCGGTAGAATTAACCTCTCATCAGCTGAAGCAGATTTAGCAGATACAAAACTTCCATCAAACGCTGGCGCTTCTGCATCTAAGTATGTCTTTGCGCTATACCAACAGCGCTTGCAAGAAGAGTCAACCAAACTACAAGACCGATTCCCTATTCGCGTCCATTACACCCGCTAAGGAAAATAAATGACCCGTCTATACTCCAGCATCTCGGTTGAGACAATCCTCTCAGCTGCTATCACAAGCTCACAGACATCAATGGCTGTGGCTACTGGTACTGGTTCTGCACTACTTGGTGGCGTAACTCTTGCTGCTGGAAACGTGGATCAGTTCACAGTTGCTATTGACCCTGATACAGTCAACGAAGAGATTGTCTTTATCACTGCTAACTCAGGTGATACATTCACAATCGTTCGTGGTCGTGCAGGAACATCTGCAATTACACACGCATCGGGTGCAACTGTACGTCACGTACTGACATCTAATGACCTTGATTATTTTAATACAGCAATTCAACCAGCAACGCTGACAGCCAAGGGCGATATGTATATCGCTACAGCATCAGGCACGGTTACACGCCTTGGTGTAGGTAGCGACGGGCAAGTTCTTACAGCAGATTCAACTGTTGCTAAGGGCGCTAAGTGGGATACACCAGCATCACTACCATCACAGACTGGTAACTCTGGTAAGTACCTAACTACTAATGGAACCGCAGCTTCTTGGGGAGCAGCGGTATCCACACTAGATGTAACCTTTAATGCTCAAACTGGTACAACTTATACGCTAGTTGGTAGTGACCTTAACAAGTTGGTCACCTTCAATAACGCAAGTGCTATTACAGTAACAGTACCTAACGGTATCTTTACCACAGGCCAGCAGATTAACGTACAGCAGATTGGCGCAGGACAAGTCACTATCGTTTCAGATGGAACTACAGTTCTTACCTCAACCGGTGCTACATCTACTGCACCTAAGCTACGTGCTCAGTACTCAGCAGCAACTATTATCTGTACATCAAGTAACAACTTCACCGTGATTGGGGATCTATCCTAATGCCAACATATAAAGTACTGGCACAGTCTGCGCCTAGCGCAGCGACTGCTACGACATTACTTACAGCAAGTAGCGCAACCATTGTGTCTACGCTTAATGCTTCAAACATTGGTGGAACACAGGATACTATTCGTATCGCTGTACGACCAGCGGGTGCATCTCTTGCCAATCAACATTACATTGCTTACGGAGTACCACTAGCAGCAGGCGCAGTATTCTCGCTACAAGGCGGTATCACTCTAGCCAATACTGATGTTATTACTGTGTACTCAACTACTGGTAATACTTCATTCTCAGCTTTTGGATCGGACGGTAACTAAATGTCAGTATCTATTATCGGCGGTAGCGTAAGCCCGTCAACAGCTTTAACGATTGATCCTAAGACAGGAACAACATATACTTTTGTTTTAACAGATGCTAACAACGAACTTATTACAGCAAGCAACGCGTCTGCTCAGACATACACAATTCCGCTCAATAGCTCAGTGGCATTCCCCATCGGAAGCCAAATAAACGTAATTCAAATTGGAGCAGGACAAGTAACTTTTGTGGGAGCAAGCGGTGTAACGGTTGCATCTATTGGTGCTACATCAGCACAGCCAAAGTGCAGAGCGCAGTTCTCCGCAGTAACTTTGGTGAAAGTCGGGACCGATTCTTGGTACGCGATTGGAGATATAGCGTGAGTCCTATTCTTGGTATCTATGCTTCTAGTATTACTCCATATATAAATAGCAGTTCTTATGAATCTATTCAAACTATAACAGTAAGTTCAGCTCAAAGTTCAGTTTCTTTTACATCTATTCCATCAACATATAAGCATTTGCAAATTCGTTATACTGGATTAACAAGTCGCGGTACCTATGGAAGTGATGGAATGTTGCTTCGTTTCAATGGTGACACAGGAACGAATTACAGCTGGCACGCTACTCGTGGACGAGGATCAGGAACTCCTTATGGTGGCGGCGGTGGTGGTGAATCATCAATGTATTTTGACTGGGGCTTTGGAACAACAGTAACTAACTATCCTGCTTCTGGTATAATTGATATCTTAGATTATGCAAATACAAATAAAGCAAAAACATTACGCGGAATAACTGGTTTGGATATAAATGGATCAGTCGCTGGATATGCTGGAGCTGTAACTCAAATTTCAGGTGGATGGTTTTATAGCGGAAACCCTGCAATAACTTCAATAACATTTACATCTGCAAATAGTGCAAACATTGAAACATATAGCAAGTTTGCACTTTACGGAATTAAAGGAGCTTAACTAATGGCAGCCGGTTCAACATATACACCTATAGCTACTTATACAGTTAGTGGAACATCTACTACTAGTGTGTCTTTTAGTTCTTTTTCTGGTTATACTGATTTAAGAGTTGCCATAAACGGCGGTTCAGATTTTGGCGCTAGTTTTCCTTATTGTTATATTAACGGAGATACAAATTCTAATTATTCAGGAACTTCGTTAATCGGTTCAGGATCTACTGCTTTTTCAGAATACAATTCAAACTATAATAAATGCGGAAACTTTTCAGTAGCATTAACTACTTCTTTATCTGGTACTTATTTTGTAGATTTTGAAAATTATACAAACACTACAAATTCTAAATCAGCTATATGGCGTATGAATTGTACAGACAATACTTCGGGTTATGCTGGTACAGGAATTGCAGTTACTTTATGGCGTTCAACTTCTGCTATTACTTCGTTAGATTTTAGATTAACTAACAGTAGTGTAGACAGAGTTTGGAAAGCAGGAACTACTTTTACTTTATACGGAATTCAGGCGGCATAATATGGCAAATACATTTACACTTATTTCAAGTTCAACAGTTGGATCAGGTGGGGCATCTAGTATTACTTTCTCATCTATTCCCAGCACTTATACCGACCTTTGTTTAAAAATATCTGCTCGCGCTACAGGTTCATTTTCTCAAGGTTTTATGATTTTAAGAATTAACGGAACAACTCCTGGTAATGTTGTCAATCGTTATTTAACAGGAGACGGTTCGAATGCAGCTACATCATCTACTATTTCAAACTCTGATGGTTCTGCAGCTCAAAGTCAGGGCGCTACATCTACCTCTTTAACTTTTTCTAATGGTGAGTGGTATATTCCAAATTACGCAGGCTCAACAATTAAAAACGTTAGCTCAGATTCGGCAGCTGAAACTAACGGCACAAACATTAAAATGTCATTGATTGCTACAGGATCACCGGCCACCACCGCAATTTCTAGCCTTTCAATAGTTATTGGCGATGATGGTAATGGATCACTAAGCAACTTTGCACAATACTCAACAGCATACCTTTACGGAATCAAGAACTCATAAGGAGAAAATACAATGGCAAATCCAACACGCATCGAAGTTAATTGCGAGACTGGTGAAGTTCTTGAAATTGAACTTACCGACGCAGAAGTAGCACAGATGGAAGCAGATCGCGTAGCAGCAGAAGCACGCAAGGCAGCAGAAGATGCAGCACTTGCTGCAGCAGAAGCAGCTAAAGCATCAGCACAAGCAAAGCTCGCGGCTCTTGGCTTAACTGCAGAAGAAGTTGCAGCACTTATCAAGTAACACCCAGTAATACCTACCACTTTAACAAGTGGCGCTTTGTCGTACCCAAAACAATTTAAGGAGAAGCAATGGCCTATGGTTCAGATATTACGGATGCAATCCCCTATCCGTTATCAAACCCAACAGGATCCCAGTCCTATGCAGCAACAGGTGTTGCTTACGACGTAGCCTTTGGTGGCCTACCGTTCTTCCTGACTACCAGTGACGAGAATGCTTATCGCAGAGTCACTGCTCAGTACCGCAAGCAACAGGTAGATATGTCACGTGAACCAGGTGAGCAGACGCTCACTGGTTGGTGGCTACGTTCACAGTCATCATTTCACCTTGGTCAGGGTATTAAGTTCTATGAGCCACAGCAGGATGAATCACTACGTTTCCAGTACACATACAGCAAAGGTTGTAATGTCTGGAACAAGGGACAGATAACACTGCTTAAGGATGTAGATAGCACGCACGTTACCACTGGTGACCTACAGTCTAACAAGCGTCCGTTCCAAATCGCACGCTCTATTAGACCAAGCTGGACTGTTACTAACAAGGCGCTCACTTCTAACGTAGCAACCTTGACTATCGGTGCTCATAAGTTGACTACTGGTTCAACAGTAAACATCAGCAATGTTGACGCTACCTTTAATGGTACTTACGTACTGACAGCGGTAGCTGCTACAACTATCTCCTATGCTAAGACTGCATCTAACGTAACATCAGTAGCAGCAACAGGATCTGTAACACAGGACTCAGTCCTTCTCTGGGATGAATATGACGTAGATAAGATTGACGTCGGTGGCAAGTTAACACACTTCATTGACTACAACGCTGGAACTGATTACCCAGTATATGCCATCTGTGATGATGGAACCTATGCTTACTGGATTACTAACAATACAGCAAGCGGTAAGCTGGAAGTACTAAAGAAGTTACTTACTTCTGACTCAACAGTTGCAGGAACCACGATGTTTACACATCCTACTATTGTGGTTAAGAACGCTGTTATGGAATACACCAAAGAGCGTATCATTATGTGCGTCAATGACAGCATCTATGAGTTTGCAACTACAGCAACTGCACTACCTTCTGCGGTCTATGCACACAATGACCCAGACCACATCTTTACTAGTATCACCTCAAGCGGTGCTGCAATCTATGTTGCAGGCTACGGTGGCATCCAGTCAAACATCTATAAGTTTACGCTGACTACAGCAGGTGCTATGCCTACGCTGACTAGCGCTATCACTGCAGCTGAACTTCCAGTAGGTGAAGTTGCATTTAGAATCTATTACTATCTTGGCTATATGGCTATTGGTACAAGCCTAGGCTTACGCGTAGCACAGGTTTCAGACCAAGATGGTTCTATTGCCTATGGTCCACTTGTATTTGAAACAGATCAACCAGTCTATGACGTAGCCGGATATGACAAGTATCTATGGTGCACCACTGGTGTTGATGGTAACCCTGGCGTTACTCGCGTAGACTTAGGACAGCAGGTAGGAACTAGCCTTGTCTTTGCCTATGCCTGGGACTTGTATGAGCCAAGCGTCACTGGCTTTGTAACAACATCCTGTTCTTTTGCTGGTAATACAAACCGACTTGTATTTTGTACAGCTAACAACGGCGCCCTTGATGGTGCTATCTATATTGAGTCTGCATCTACACTGGTAGAGCAGGCAACTATCCGTATTGGTTACATCCGATACAACACACTTGAGAACAAGATCTTTAAGTTCTTACAGCCACGCTTTGAATCAGTCAACGGTGGATTATCTATCTACTCTATCGATGCGTACAATAACGAGTACTCAATCGGTTCATTCTCACAGGGTGCTGACATTACACAGATTGGTATTCCGTACCCTTCTACACCTCAGCAGTACTTAGGCTTTAGATTTGTAATGACACGCTCTACATCTGATAGCAGCAAGGGTCCTTTGTTTACTGGATACCAGGTACGAGTACTTCCATCTATCCCACGTCAGCGTTTGATTCAGTACCCAGTAGAACTCTATGACTATGAGATGGATAAGTTCAATAACCCTGCAGGTTACGAGGGTGGAGCTTACGAACGCTTACTTAATATGCAAGGCCTTGAGAACCTAGGTGACCTTATCCGTGTGGAAGATTTCCGTACTGGTGAGTCATACCTTGGACTCATTGAAGAGATGGACTTTATTAACAAGACACCTACCGATAAGCGCTACTCAGGCTACGGCGGGTTACTACTCGTAACAATTAGAACAGCATAGGAGATGCCGTTGTCTATCGCCGATTGGTCTACGACCATATCGGGTGTACTTGCTGTCACTGTTGCAGCTGGTGCATCCATCCGTTGGATTATTAAACATTACCTAGTAGAACTCAAGCCTAACTCTGGCAGTTCAATGAACGACAGACTCACTAGAGTCGAAGCCAAGTTAGAGATTATCTACGATTTGATTACAAAGGAACGTCAATGATTCCATTAGCGAAGAAGGCAAGCCCTGCTGCTATCGCTGTGCTACGTCAGGCTACAGCACTTAAGCCTGGACGTAAGAAAGCTAGTGATGGATTACTCCCATCTAAGGCACACGTTAAGCAGAACCCAAACTCTGACCACAACTCAGGCTTTGCAGTAGATGTAACACACGATCCAGTATTTGGTATTGATTGCGCCTTTGCTTTCATCAAGCTACAGCGTGACCCACGTGTGAAGTACTTGATATTCAACGGCAAGATCTGGTCACCTGAGAAGGGTAACAAGGATTACACCGGCTCTAACAAGCACACTAAACATCTTCACATCTCCATCAAAGAGACGTGCGGTAATGACACTTCGCCTTGGTTTCCTTGGCTTGGTGACGTTAAGAAAATAAACAAAGTGAAGGCAGCAGTTAAGCCTTTACCTAAGAAGAAAGAAGCAAAATGAAAGACTATATGAAGAACCCAATCATCCTAGCAACAGGTGCATTCCTTGCTGCTTGGGCATCTAGCAACTTTGATCTTGACTACCGCGCAGTTCTATGGGCAGTTCTATCTGGCATCTTTGGATACGCCACACCTAAGAAATAAAGTTTGACTGCGAGGCCGATGGCCCCTGCTCCTTCGGGAGTGGGGGCCTATTTTTTGTTGCCTAAAATACCTTGGTTTTGGAGTCGCCGTTAAGGTGAGTCTTGAGACGGTGACAGTTTGCACAGAGTGTCTGTAAGTTAGACGGGTCGTTGTTGTTTCTGTTGCCGTCAATATGGTCAACGTCTAGTTGACTGATGTGCTTTGGCTGGAAGTTGCAGTGTTCGCAGTAGTTTTTACGGTGTACCGAATTGGGATACCTGAAGCGCCGGTAAACTGCGTGGCATTTATATTTATTGGGAAGGGGTTTTCTTGAATCTCTAAGGTTGACTTTGGTGGGACCACAGACTGAGCAGATGCCAGTCCTGGTATCCTCGTTAATCTGTGAAAGTCTGTGCTTCATCACGATCTGGGGGACAAGGGACGACCACTAAATTACCGCAGGAGTAGCACTCGGCATCAAGTGCATACCAGACTAGCTCGTAATCCTCAAAGGACGCTGCGACGTTGAATACCATAGACCCACACGGACAGGCGTGGATGGGTCCTAACTGTCTTAAATCGGTCCCAAAAGGCTTAGGAAGGCCACTGTATGGGTCTTTGTACAGCCTGAATTTTCGCAGGGTTGGTAGACGGAGACGCACTGTATGGCCTCACTTCCTACAGCCCGTGAGGGCTGTCTACCGTTATTCGCCTACGGCTCATATTGTAATCACACTACGCCTAGTATGTGTCTTGCGACACGCCGTGATAGGATTGTTGTTATGACGGTCACATACCTTGATTGGCTTAGTATCAACAACACAGATTTGGATGATTAACATATGCCTAGAATTTACTCAGTAAAGATATTCGGTCAGAGGTACAAGATTGATTACAAGCATCACGACGAAGATAGCTACGGGATGACCGACTCCCAGTATAACAAGATCTCGATGCGTCATAACCTACCTGAAGACAAGATGATTCACGTGCTGATGCACGAGGTTACTCACGCTGTTATCCACGAGTCGCTGCTTGCTAACCGCAAGCGCTTTGACGTGGAAGAAGTCTGCGACCTAGTGGGATACCATATCGTAGATACTTTACAAGATAACCCACAGCTCTTACAATGGGTTTTCAAATGCAAGCCGATTGAAGATGAGGTACAAGAATGAAAGAAATAATTGCTCTTTGCTTGACCTGCTTTCTACTAGGATTCGTTGGAGCTTACGGCTTTGATACCTGGTTGCAGTGGAGAGATGACCGTAAATGGCGATAGAAGATCCAAAGGAATTACTGTTACACGTACTGCATTCTAAAGATGCAAGTCGTGACCGCAGTAAGCAGACACAGGTTGGTCCATCAGAGATTGGTGGATGTAGGCGCAAGGTCTGGTACAGACTAAACGCACAACCTGAAACTAACGACAACCAATCTAAGTTGGCTGCCATTATGGGTACTGCGATTCACGCAGCTATCGAAGAAGCTATTGGTGCAATCGACCCTGAAGGTAAAGAATACTTGGTGGAAACTGAGGTTGCCTACGGTGATATGAAAGCACACGTTGACTTATTCGTACCTAGTACTGGTGCTGTCATTGACTGGAAGACTTCTAAGATTAAGAACCTTAGTTACTTCCCGTCTAACCAGCAGCGCTGGCAGGTACAGGTCTACGGTTATCTATTATCTAAGAATGGCTACGAGGTTAAGACAGTTAACTTAGTTGCTATTGCTAGAGATGGTGCTGAGAAGGACGTCAAGGTACATACAGAACCTTACGATGAGACGATGGCACTTGCTGCTCTGGCTTGGCTAGAGAATGTAAAGAAGTCAACTACGCTACCTGAACCTGAAAAGGATCAGTCATTCTGTAAGGACTACTGCCAGTACTACGATGCAACAGAGCAGATGGGTTGCGGTGGTCTTAAGAAAGAACGTATCGTCCTTAGTGAAGTCGTGATTGAGGACGAAGAAGTTGACAAGCACGCACTGCATTACTTACAGTTGGACAGCAAGATTAAGGAGCTAGAAAAAGAGCGAGACTCTTTGAAGGCATCCCTTGAAGGAGCTACTGGTACTACTGCAAGTGGTATCGAAATCAGTTGGACAACAGTTAAAGGTCGTGAGACAGTTGACTCAAAGGAAGTTGAGAAACTTCTTGGATTTGTACCGAAGGTTGTCGGTAATGAATCTACTAGATTAACTATCAAATCTAACAAAGGAAAATAAATGGCTGCAAACGAAAACACAAAGTTTCAGATTAACTATAAGTTAACTGATGGAACTCTTATCAATCTTTATGCTGCAGATATCAAGGATCTTGAGACAGGTCTTACTGACCTATCAATGGTCGCTTCACTTATCAAGTCAACATCATCTGAACTATCAGGTGGTAACGCACTAGCAACAGCTAACGCTGTTATCACACAAGCATTCAACGCAACACCAGTTGCATCAGCTCCAGCTGAACCAGGTGCAAAGGTTTGTAAGCACGGACCAATGGCATTTAAGACAGGCACATCAGCACGTGGACCTTGGCAGGGTTATATGTGTGCTGCACCAAAGGGTGCACCAGACAAGTGTGAGACTATCTGGGTTCGTTAATGTATGCGCGAGCCAAGGTTCTATGAGAACCCAAGCTGCGCTGAGATAGGTGGTGACTTGTTCTTTCCTGAAAAGGAAGGACAACCATTTGGCAATATAGAAATTGCTATGGCAAAGAGAATCTGCCTATCGTGCCCACATCAAACGGAATGTGCAGAGTGGGGAATCAATAAAGAGATACACGGTATCTGGGGTGGACTCACTGAGACTAACCGTAGAGTAATCCGTAAACAACGTAACATCAGAGTAAGGGGGGAAGACGTTGCTTGATCTACAACGTGCGTGGGGTACAGTCCTTACGAAAGCAACGCCTCTTCCTGATGTATGGACTGCGCTAGCAGCGCAACAGATTAAGTTCCGAAGGGGACAAGTCTGTATGGTTGCAGCTGCACCGAATGCCGGTAAGTCTATGTTCGCACTTATCTATGCAGTCAAGGCTAAGGTACCAACGCTATTCTTTTCAGCAGATACCGATACCACTACTGTAATGATGAGAGCAGCAGCACACGCATCCGGTCATAACCAAGTAAACGTGGAGCAGAATCTATCTTCTAATTCACACTACTACGACACACACTTTGAGAAGCTAAAGCACATCAAGTGGGTCTTTGATTCCAGTCCGTCACTCGATGATATCGAGTTGGAGATTAAGGCTTATGTCGAGTTGTACGGTCTGGCCCCTGAGTTGATCATCATAGATAACCTTATGAATGTAGCTGCTGAGACAGACAACGAATGGGCCGGACTGCGTGCAATTATGATGGAGCTACACGATATGGCACGTAAGACTGAAGCGTGCGTACTAGTACTGCACCACGTCTCTGAGCAGTCAGAGTACGGCAGTCCAACAGAACCACCAGCACGACGTGCTATTCACGGTAAGGTCAGTCAGTTACCTGCGCTGATCCTTACACTGGGCTACAACCCTGAATACAATGAACTTAAGATAGCTGCAGTAAAGAACCGCTTTGGTCCACACGCTGCAGATGGCAAGAGTTATGCCACACTTGCTGTGAGCTATGGCAACTGTCAGATATCAGATAAGAACGCATACGGTGCAATGCTAGCCCGTGATGCAAGGCACGGATATACTGGTGACTACATACCAGAAGACGAATATGGAAATGAGATTGCAGTATGAAAAACATAGAGTTATCAACTCACTACAAAGGTTTTGCACTTGGCTTTTCTGTAAGTAAATGGGCGTGGGGTATTGATCTTGGCTTCTGGTATATCGGGGGTGAATGGTGACAACAGAGACAGTAAACAAGTGGACTGCACGCTACAAAGAGGATAAGAGAACTACCTTCCAGGTAAGACTATCTAAAGAGGAACGTGAAGCTATCCACCAAGAGGCACGCAATCGTGGCATCACAGCGTGCGAACTATTCAGACAGTATGCCCAGTACCTAATGGAAGAAGACAATGGCTAATACAGAGATTCAATATCTTAAGAACGAGATCCGTCAACTCAAGGGTGATATGACTAACTTGATTATGGCGCTGATTGAACTCAAGGTATTCAAGGTAAAGATTGATGATGAAGGTAACGCCGTCTACGACACAGGCAAAGATGAGCAGTCCGAAGTACAATAAGGCTAAGGGCGCTGCCTTTGAGATTGATGTAATGAAATGGTTTCGTGGTCTAGGTGTCCTAGCTGAGCGCTTGCGCTTAGCAGGCAAGGATGACGAAGGAGATTTAGTTGTAGTTGTCTCGGGACAGACCTACATACTAGAACTCAAGAACACCGCAAGACTAGACTTGCCGGAGTTCTGGAGACAAGCAGAAGTTGAGGCGCTTAACTACGCTAAGGCTCGTGGTATTGGGGAAGTGCCACTGCATTATGTTGTAGTTAAGCGTCGCAACGCTGGCATAGAAAAGGCTTGGGTAATCCAGCCTATTGATCAGTGGCTAAAGGAGAAGCAGTGATTAAAGCATTCAAAAAATTAAGCGAACGTGTAACGTGGCTTGAAAGAAATACTCCGTACAAAGGACAAGTAGAACAACTTGAATCAAAGGTGACAGCACTTCAAGGTTTATTTATTGAACTAGGTTTGGTTGAAGAATATATCAATCCAATAGAAAAAGGAACAGCTTTGTTCCGTCTTAATGACAACTACTACACAGCAAAGAAAGGCAAATAAATGCCAGTACCAGGTGGAGAAATTACAAGCACAGAAACGTGGGGACAGAATGGCAACGACAATCAGGCCGTTGAAGAAGCGACGCAAGAGAGCGTCAGTGAAGAAGCCAATGCCACAGAGTCAGAGGTGGTCGAAGGTGGAAGTGAGACAGAAGGATGAAGAAAAGCCTATGGAAACTAAAGTTCAGTAGCGTACAAGTATCTATATTAGAGCCACTGTGGAAGCAGATTCTATGGGTAGATTTCTACGAGTGGGATGAAACTCCATATGGTTTGACTATTAGAATCTTAGGAATCAACTTTGATTTTGTTGTCGGGAAATGGCTTGACTAATGATCTGTCAGACTTGTACCGAAGCAGGTGAATACAACCGCTTAGACCAAACCAAACTGAGCGAAGCACATCACGAACAATGTAAGGGATGCGAATGCCAGCACAAGATTGGTCCAGGTTACGTAAGAACACCGGCTTCAAAGGTAAAGTAAACGCAAACGACATCCCAATAGATGCCATCGTCAGGTTCTTTGGCGGTGAAGTAAGAGAGGGTAAGTCAGCTAGTGTCCGGTGCTGCTTACACTCTGACAGCAGGCGCTCTGCTGTAATGAATACGTACGACAACTTGTACTACTGCCATACCTGCGGTAAGGGTGGTAATGCAGCAAACATAGTTTGCATACTAGAGAACTTGGAGTTTAACGATGGCCTCAAACGCGCAGTCGAAATTGCAGCTGGAAGCGGCGCAGCGATACGCACAACAGATAAGTCCAGAGGCAATCGTCGCGCTAGCAGAACGTGGGATATCTGAAGAGGTAGCTGCGCTCTATATGCTTGGCAGTGTGGTCGATCCTATGAACGGTCACGAGATGCACGATGGTTGGATATCTATTCCATACATCACTGCCCTTAACCACTGCGTAGGCTTCAAGTTCCGTAGGCTAGATGATGGTAAGCCCAAGTACGGTAGCCCTACTGGGCAGAAGGCTCACCTCTATAACGTCGTCGACACAACCATATTGAGTAGACACATTGTGGTTTGTGAAGGCGAGTTAGATACAGTCATAGTCTCAGGTGTTCTAGGTATACCAGCAGTGGGAGTACCTGGAGTACAGGCTTGGAAGCCACACTTTAGTAAGTTGCTTAACGGTTATGACACCGTCTATATCGTAGGCGATAATGATGTGAAGGAAGATGGCTCTAATCCGGGAGCTGAGTTTTCTAAGCGCGTTGCTTCCGAAGTATTGAACGGAACTATTGTTACACTTCCACCTAATATGGACATCAATGACTACTACCTGGCTCACGGTGCTAAAAGCACAATAGCTTTGCTGGTAGGTGAAGGAAATGGATAAGGGTGAATGGTCGCAGATGGTACAGATTTTGCATACTATGGGCTTTCACATCTTGGAAATCAATTACGAGAAGGAGACGTTACTAATATGTCCAACAGCAACCCGTTAGTAGATCACTTAGCAGTAGTTGGTTACCGTGCAGGTGGTGTGTCCACTGAGGACCTAACATCCTTCATTGAATCATTCGCTTCCCTTCGTGCTAACAGAGTCAAGGGCGTAGGCCACGAGCAGTACTCACACGCACAAGGACAGAAGTTCGAGGCGTTTACTACCTCAGATACCATCAGAGAATTGATTGAAGAGTTAGCAGACGCCAGTAACTACATAGACTTCCTTGCCATCAAGCTGCTGAACATACAGCACACAATAGATTTGGTGTTACCTGACTGTGACTGAACTAAACCCTATCGTCTACGATATCGTACCGAGCATAGCTCGTGTCGTACACAATCAATACAATAGATGGGTAGATCGTGACGACATCAAGCAAGAGTGTATTCAGTGGGCGTTGATACGTACTGAGTACATCAACAGTCAGTTGAATATAGAGAACGAAACTGAGCGTAAACATAACGAGCAGAAGATAGCGTGGCAGATGAAGCGTGCTGCTGAACGCTACGCACGCAAGGAGAAGGCAGCTAAGTCTGGATACCAGACCAGCGATGAAGCCTACTACCAGACCGGTGCACTGGCTCAGTTGTTACCCTTTGTTATCGCCTCAGTTATTGACGGCACAGTATTAGAACAAGCACAGGAGATGATTAAAGATGGACAACCTAAAGGTTCGTCAAGCCCTGCAGAAGGTGGGAATCTTCTTGCTATGCTTATTGATATTAAGAACTGCTATGAAAAGTTGGATGCAGAAGATCAGAGAATCCTAGTACTGCGCTATCACGAGAGCTGCACACTAGAGCAGATAGGTGAGATACTAGGCTGTCACTTCACAACAGCAGACCGTAGGTGTGACCGTGCCCTGCGTAACTTGAACAAGGAACTGGGTGGGCCTAGCCCGTATCAGTAATGAAACTTTACTTAAAGTATATACGTGAGTGTTACCTTATTGTGCGGTGCCTTATCACGCGTAATCATCAATTAAAGTATGAGTTTGTTAAAAGATTTACCCGCAATGAAACGCTGCAACTTGTTCACTGTACCAAATGTAAAAGGTACTGGGTATGAACGAGTTAATACTCTTTGACTTTCTTAAACTAAATCTCTACCCAGATTTAGAGAGAGCACCTGGTATCTATGACGCCTTCGACTGTACCAGTGCAAAGGCCGGTCACTTCATTGAGTTGAAGTGTCGCCAAAGTCATTATTCTACGCTACTTATAGAGCAGATGAAGTATCGCAAGCTCATCACACAGGCATACCACCGTGAGATGTTGCCCTTCTATATCAACAGCACACCGCTTGGCATCTACTCCTTTGATCTTACAGAATTGGATGAGCCTGAGTGGTTCATACATCAGATGCCAGCGACAACAGAGTTCGAGAACAACGACAAGGTAGAGAAAGTAGTTGGATACCTAGACATAGAGGATGCGGTGAAGTTATGATTATATTATGTAAAGTATTTGGACATAAGTTGTTTGCATTTAATACGCATAATGCTATGTGTCAGAGATGCGAAAGGAAGTTTCACGGATGACATACGATTACGAGTGCCCAGGGTGCGGTGATGTACGTGTCATCACACGTGGTATCAACGATCCAGAGGATACATACATCTGCGACAACTGCCATACGCAGTTCCAACGCAAGTGGTCAGCACCCACTGTAGTATTCAATGCGCCAGGGTTCTACTCTACGGACAATAAGAAGTGAGCGCACACGATTTTGTTGCACGTGCTTATGAAAAGGCGTGTGCAGACGCTATGCGTGCAGCTGAGCTGATGCCACCTATTGTCATCCCACCTCTTACTACTAAGCAGAAGATTGAGCGTGAGATTAATTGGCGTAAGCATCAGCTTGGTGCTTTGCTTTACAAGATATCTAACAAGTTAGGCTACTACGATGACAGCTACTGAGTATCCTAATTGGTTTGCCCAGACTGCACAGTTTAACTTCGAGGCTTTTCTTACACCGCTTGCTGGTAAAGATGACCTTCGCTTCCTACAGCTTGGTGTATTCACAGGAGATGCCAGCGTATGGTTACTAGAGAACATACTTACCGGTAAATATAGTGAGCTTATCGATGTTGATACGTGGGAAGGTAGCGATGAACCTGATCACGAGACTATGGACTTTGATGATGTATACAAGACATACTTCAATAAGATATCTAAGTATAAAAAAAGATTTAATATCCGACGCTGCACTACAGTCGATTTCTTACTTGCACAGTATGGACCTGATCGTCCATTAGGTGAGCACTTTGATTTTATTTACGTAGACGCAGATCATACAACTGTCGGTGCGTTACTAGACGCTGAACTATCCTGGCCTTTACTTAAGTCCGGTGGCATTATGGCCTTTGATGATTACACGTGGGGCCACGAGTCCGGTGATCCTCGCCTTGCACCGCAGGTTGGTATTGATCTCTTTCTCCACCGTCATCAGCTAAACCTAGAGATACTTACTAAGAACACACAAGTCTGGATTAGAAAGCGCTAACCCCCACCGGAAAGAGTAACGGTGAGGGTTAGCTGGTGCTTGTTCAGAGGGTAGTTAAAGTATATCAGTACCAGCCTCGTCTAGTGTGGAAAGCAAGAGCGCGGCACGCACTCCCTCGATAGCGGTGTTCAAGGTATCGTAGACCGTGAAGGATTTGTAGTTCAGGCTCTCCACTACGTTCTCTAAGGAGTTGAGCAATTCCATAAGCCGAACTTCCTCGCTGGTTCTTGGCAAGGTGGTCAAACCTGCTTTCACGGGTCCATAGCGTGACAAGGCACGTGACTTCTCTCGGCGAATATCCGAGAGCTTTACTATATTCTCTTGCGATTCGTTTATTTTCACGCTTCTCCCCCATTGTTGCCTTGGTTCTCTCCTTGATTACCGGCTTGACCGGTAGATGCAAGGGCGGTAACGGATCGTGTATCCACGATAGAAGTATTGCCGTCAATATCAATCCACTTGCGACCTTGAGCTTCGTCATTCGCCTTCTCCCTCTCCAGTAACTCCTTATAGGTGTCTGGATATAGTTGTGCTAGTTTGACAAGCGCACGATCTCTTGCCCGCCTGTAATTACGCTGGCGTACCGCCATATTCTTTGCAGTCGCTATCCTTCTTTCGCTCACCGTCTCCCCCTCTTAATCATAAGGTAGCCTACCATTAGTACAGCTCCCATTACTAGCCAGTAACTCATTTACTCGCCTCTCTCACCATAGCTGTTATATCTAAGGGTTGACCTACCAGGTGAGCGTCCTCATCATCACTCTCCCACCCCGATACGAGTATCCGTACAGCGGTAGGTGAGCTGGCTATCCAGGCAAGAGCTTCCCTCTCACTATTGCCACCCCACTCTGCGTGGCCGTCCTCTCCCAACACTTCATAGAGCAGGATAAGATCGGACTTGGGCGGGTGAAAGCTAATCACTTCTCCCATTACGCCACCTTTTCTATCGTTACGTCATCATAACCGGCACGTACATAATCGTTAGCAAGCTCTACAGCTTGCTCATAATCAAGGCGGTAAGCATTAAGCTCGCTTCCCCCTACCCATACGCTATAACTTTCGCTCATTACTCTCCCTCTCCTTCTTGCTTACCGAATAGCCTATCGAAAGCGCTGTTCGCCTTGTTAAGGGTGGCGATAGCTTCTGCCATCTCCCTCTCCATCATCTCTTGCATAGTCTCGCTCATATCTGGCACCCGCATTCTGCAATCTTTACTAGGTGATCCCCGCACGTTACGCCGTAATGGTAATCACACATATAGAAGTCCTCTTGCTGTTCATTCTTACACCCGTAGGCGTGGCACTTACTCATTCTCTCCCTCTTTCTCTTTACAGGCGGGGCAGATATTGCCCTCGCCCTCTTGCTCGTCATACTCTTTCTCGCATTCACCGCACTCAATCTCGTTAAGCACGTGGTTAGACCACGCGTCTCCGTCATAGTAGCTCATAGTAGGTGCTCTTCTCCCTCTAGAATTAAGGTGACTAGGCAAGAGTGTGCGTAGTTGAGCGGATCTATACCTAGCTCACCGAATATGGCAGCGTTAGCTTGCTCTTCCGCCCTCTCCCTCGCCGTCTCACTCATATTGCCTACGGTATCGTCTAGCTCTACAGATATTTTCGTAGTGAGTACCCAATAGTTACCCACGAATTCCACGTTATAGTCATATTCCATTACTCTTCCCCTTTCATATGAGCACGGAATAACCGCACCGCGTCTCTTTTCGTGTAACCGTAATAGCTGCGGGTTACTAAGTAACCGTCTCTTCCTAGCGCATAGATAACCCACGCGCCCTCTCTATTTTTCTCGATAGTCATTACTTACCCTCTCTCTTTATTGATCCGGCTAGGTACCGGCCACCGCTCACCGCCTAACACGGTGAGCGATAGTCTCGCACCTAGTCTCTAAACTTCATAGGCATAAGTAACGCTCTCCACGTCACTTTATGGCCGGTTATTCTCACGCGCATAGGCTTATTCTCACCGTGAAAGTAGAGCTTGATACCCTCTCCCTTACCCGCTATTTTCGCGTAATCTGCCATAAACGCGGGGTTAAAGGCCATAGCGTCTACAGATACCGGCTCTTTCTCGCTATCACTAAGTAGCTGCTCTACGGGTGGATACTTACCCTCTAATAGTGTCACCGTCATAGAGTCACCTAGTGCGCTCACGGTAAGAGTGTCACCGATCCGTGAGAGCTGCACGCGGTGCACCTTGTGCGCCTTTAATAGGGTGATGACTTTCTTAATATCGTCTAACGATATAAGAGAGACGTCTAGGCGCCCGTCTAGTGCTTGAATAGTGCCCTCTATTAAGCGGTAGCGGTCATTAGCGCGGGCGGTAATCGCCCCGCCCTCTCCCTCTATCTGTACGGCGTTAAGTACCGGGAGACTCTTATCCTTAGACGCGTGAGAGCTAACGCCCTCTAACAGGGTGAGTAGGCTCTCCCCCTCTCCCTCTACATAATTAACCGCGCTCACGGTGCTTTCTTTCTCTTTCTCTAGTGTGTTCATACTTTCTCTCTCTTTCTGTAATCGATCCCCGGCCTAGACGCCGGCCCCTAGAGACGGGTACAGCTGCACGCCGTCACCGTCTCTAAGAGTCACCCGTCTAGTATTCCCGCCCCGTCACCTTGCACCATATGTAATACACGCCCTCTACCGCGCCCCATAAGGCCACCGCTGCGACGGCGTAAGCTGCAAGCGAGAGCAGCACCGATAAGAGATACGCTAGCTCACTCATTAGAGCCACGCCTGCTGCAGCTTGTACCCGGCGTCACCCTCTACGGCGCCACGATAGAGCACGTTAGAGAGCGTGTAGACGGTATGAAAGCCCATATCCATTCCCGCCCCGCTCACGCGTATAGCGCGGTGCCCGCTCTTTTCACTTAGTGGCCACCCAAGCGCTAGAGCTGCGCTGTAAGTGATGTTATGAATAGCGCCCCCCTTAACGTAAATTAGAGAGATATCTCTAGTCATACCGCTGCTTGATACGTGGCGGGTTATGGTGTGAATTTTAGGGTATTCGTCACCGGCGAAAAGCTCGCGTAATCTTTCAATACTTTCGCTGCGCTCTAATTCTGCAGCTGCTTTTTTAGTTAGTGTGCTCATTAGTTATTCTCCTTTTTCATATATTGCGCCCATAAATCGGTGAGCTCTAAGCCCTCACCGTAAACGTCTCTAAGCTCTTCTAACGCGGTGATAATTCCACGCTCGAAAGCGTCGGCCTTAATCTGGTTTAGAATTGCGTCACTCATAGAGTGCTCTAGTTTATTTTTTAGAGTATCTGTAACACCTTGTTCATATGCTTTTTTACTTTCGCGCTGTAATAGCTGCGCTGCTTGTTGAATCTCTTTCATATTCTGGCTCACTTTATTTTCTCTTTTCTTATGGCGGTGTTAGGTGTTCGCCACTAGGTAAACGATAGCAGAAAAGGTAGGGGCGTCTACCCCATTTAAAGGATATTTTTTACGTGTCTCTAAAAAGTCGCCACCGATCTAAAAGGCCTTTTTTCGGGGTAAAAGTCGCTGCCGATCTGCTAGAGACTTTTAGGCCGGGGTACCTTTTGCGGGGTAATTGGTGGCCGGATAGCTGCGAGCAGCTGCAAGGGTGAGACGGGTGCAGCGGTACAGGGTGAGAGCTGCGGGAGATTATTAAACTGTACGGGTTAGGGGTGAGAGAGTGCCGGGCGGTTAGTCCACCCCAGAATTCCCTGCAATTCCCCGGCAATACGGCGCACCGGCGCCCTGCAGGGGGTGGGGGTGCGGTGGCCGGCGCAGAATCAGCCACCCCAGGTGTTAAACTTTGATGTCGAGTAGTGTTATGTACCCTCAAAAAATATATTTGCTAAAGTGAAACCGTGTGATCTCTACAGCTAATATGCACTCTGACCTGCGGTTATACAGTATGTGGTACACATCACATTCTAAAAACGCAAAGTGGCTCTTTTTTAGCGCCTTATATATAGTAGGGGAGTAAAGCGGGGAAGTGGTCCGGTTTACGACCTGTACGCTTCGGGTGAAACCCTTCGCGTAGCCCCCTAGGGCGAAGCGAGCAGTACCACTAAGTGGGGGATAGGTCTATCTAAATTTAGATCTCTAGTATCTTACTATGTGAGACAATTAGCCCAGTATAAAATTGCTACTTCCCTAGTATAAATGAAATCCAATTCCGGCCGATTTTACTATTAGGAGCATTACGTGGCAGAGAACTCAGCAGATATAGCTAAGAGGATTATCCTCGGCTGCGTCGCAGAAGGTATGACCATTGACGCCGCCTGCAGCTCGGCCGGTAAGTCGATGAAGACCTACGAGTACTACCGTCGCACCGATAAGGTATTTGCAGACAAGGTAGATCGTACTAGGCTCGGACTGAAAGAAAAGTCCTTTGCATCCGGCGATGTCCACGATATCGACTTCGTTGAGTTCCGTCAACGATTCCTGCACTCCAAGACTTTTCCACACCAGAAGAATTTAATAGATGTGATTGAAGGACGCGAGCCAAGCTGGCTCCATCCCAGTATGAAGTTTGAACCGGGCTTAGCGGCCAACCGTGTTCTGATTAACATACCGCCAAACCACGCCAAGTCCATTACGGTCACCGTAGACTACGTCACGTGGAAGGTAGCCCAGAACCCAAACTTTCGAGTTTTGATTGTATCCCAGACGCAGCAGTTAGCTGCCGACTTTCTCTACGCCATCAAGCAGCGACTGACGCATCCTATGTATGCAGACTTGCAGAGCGCTTACGCAGCTGGCGTAGGGTTTAATTCCAAGACAGCCTCTTGGCAAGCAACCCGCGTCACCTTTGGTGATGAGCTTCGTGAGTCCTCTGAAAAGGATCCAAACATCGAAGCCGTCGGTATCGGCGGTCAGATCTACGGTAAGCGTGCCGATATGATTATTGTCGATGACGCGGTCACCTTAAAGAACGCTAACGAGTTTGAAAAGCAAATCCGCTGGCTAACCCAGGACGTTCGATCTCGTCTTAACCCAACCGGTAAGCTCATTGTTATTGGTACTAGAGTTGCATCCGTTGACCTATACCGCGAACTTCGTAACGAGGACCGCTACCCAGGTGGGCAGGTTCCTTGGAAGTATCTGGCTATGCCAGCACTCCTTGAGATTGATGAGGACCCCGACAAGTGGGTTACCCTCTGGCCTAAGTCCGATGCTCCATTTGATGGACAAGAAGAATCTGATAAAGACGAGAACGGTCTATATCCTAGATGGTCTGGTCGTAACCTTTACAACGAACGTCAAGCAATGGATGCTAGTACGTGGGCCTTGGTCTACCAGCAACAGGATGTATCTGAGAACGCTGCCTTTGACCCAGTATGTGTTCGTGGCTCTATGGATGGAATGCGTAAAGCAGGACGCCTGGAGATGGGACATCCCGGTCATCCTAAAGACTTAACAGGTTTCAGCTTTATCTGCGGTATGGATCCGGCGATTGTTGGCGATACCGCCGCAGTCTGCTATGCCATTGATCGTAATACTAGTAAGCGCTACATCGTAGACGTTATTAAGATTACCAAGCCTAGCCCGCAGCAAATTCGCGACATTATTCTTAATTGGACGCAGCTATATAGCCCGTCCGAATGGATTATTGAGAAGAATGCCTTCCAAGCCTTTCTTACTCAGGACGAAGGTATCCGTCAGTTCCTTGCAGGACGCGGTGTTGTCTTGCGTGAACACCATACCGGTTCTAATAAGTGGGACTCCGGCTTCGGTGTTGCATCTATGGCTACCTTGTTTGGTACTAAGCAGGCAGATGGTAAGCACCACAGAGACAATCTGATTCATCTACCTAGTGATCAGACAGAGAATATCAAGGCTCTAGTAGAGCAGTTGATTACCTGGACGCCAACGACTAAGGGTAAGACCGATATCGTGATGGCCCTTTGGTTCTGTGAAATCCGAGCACGTGAGATGCTCAACTACGGCCAGTACGCCACGCACCATCTAAAGAATCCTTTCCTATCTCGTGCTGAGCTAGGAAAACGTGTCGTCATCAATATCGATGAAGCACTAGCACAGCAGAATAAAACATTCGTTTAGGAGACAAAATGGCAATCACACCAGGATATAAGACAAACGCCGAGGGTGAAGAAGAATACATTGACAAGGGTGCAGTAATGACACCTCAGCTCAACCCAATGGTAGAAGCAAAGTACGCTAAGGCTAAGGCAGAAGCAGAGACTACAGACTTCGTCGAGTGGCCAACAGATGTACACGGACAAGAAACCCAAGGCTTCTAATGGCTCGCATTACAAATTACGTTAAAACAGTTGCAAGAGAAATCCGCGATCTTCCAACAGCAGCAGGAACTCTTGCTAAAACTATAAAAAATGTAAAGCCTAGCCAAGGCGGGGGAACACCAACCGCTAAGTCTCAAAGAGCAATTAATCAAGCTGGGTCAAATGTTGGAAAACAAGTTAAAGAAGTAGTTACAGCTATTGTTTCTGGAAAATCTGGAACAACTTCAGCACAATCAAAGGTAAAGCGCGAAGTAATACCTGGCAAAAAACGATAATTAAGGATTACAATGCTAACAGTTAAAGAGGTTACCGCTAAGGTAGCTCGCTTACAGACGAAGTACGCAGCCCGCGATGCTCGTATGCGCGACGTCCTTTCGGTACGTCAGGGAGACATCTCCAAGGTCTACCCATCTATGTTCTCAGACGAGTACCCAAAGCCACTCGTCGCTAACATCATTGACGTTGCCGCACGCGACCTTGCAGAATCTATGGCACCACTGCCATCATTTAACTGTTCAGCATCTAATACAGTTTCTGATACAGCGCGTAAAGCTGCAGACCTTCGTGGTCGTATCGCTAACTACTACGTAGATCGCTCAGAACTAGGCGTTCAGATGTATACCGGTGCAGACTGGTACAACACATACGGAATGCTCATTGGTCGCGTCGAACTCGATTACGAGAACGAAGAGCCAATGATTAAGATGATTAACCCATTTGGTACATACCCAGAGCTTGACCGCTTTGGTCGTTGTATCTCATTGACTCAAATCGTGGGTATGGATGCACAGACACTTGCGTCTATGTACCCAGAGTTCTATAATGAAATCGTTGGATTGAACCAGTACACACCAGGTTCTCCATATCTTTCGCTAGTTCGTTACCACGATAAAGACCAGGACCTTATCTATCTACCAGATCGTAAGGGCTTAGTTCTATCTAATACACCTAACCCAATCGGTGAATGTATGGCACGCGTTGCTATGCGTCCATCTATCGATGGTGAAGCACGTGGTCAGTACGATGACGTACTAGGTGTGCAGCTTGCTCGTGCACGTATGGCAGTCCTTCAGATTCAGGCAGCAGAGAAGTCTATCCAAGCACCTATTGCTATCCCACAAGATGTGCAAGAACTCGCTCTTGGACCAGACTCAATTATGCGTTCTGCTAATCCACAAGGTATCCGTCGCGTTCCACTTGAGCTTCCACCTGGAGTATTTGGTGAGTCAGCAGTCCTTGAGCGTGAACTTCGTACCGGTGCTCGTTACCCAGAAACACGTGGTGGTAACTCAGATGCTTCTATCGTTACAGGTCGTGGTGTTCAAGCGCTACAGGCAGGCTTCGATACACAGATTAAGGCAGCGCAATCACAGTTTGCTCGTATGTTTGTTGAGCTTATCGGTGTTGCATTTAAGACTGACGAAAAGATTTTCGGTAACAAGGTCAAGGAAATTCGTGGCGTCGATGACGGCACACCATACACAATCAAGTACAACCCTGCTAAGGCTATCAACGGTGACTACACTGTAGATGTTCGCTACGGCATTATGTCTGGTATGAACCCAAACAACGCAACAGTAGCTCTTCTACAGATGCGTTCAGACAAACTTGTATCACGTGACTATGTACGCCGTGAACTACCTATCGAAATCAATGTTGGCCAAGAAGAACAAAAGGTTGATATTGAAGATATGCGCGATGCACTTCGTGCAGCTATTGGACAGACCGCACTTGCTATCCCACAGATGGTTGCACAAGGTCAAGATCCAATGAAGATTATTACTTCCTTTGCAGAGATGATTAAGAATCGTCAAAAGGGTATGAGTATTGAGACTGTTGTGGAGAAGGCGTTTGCGCCAGAACCTCAGCCAGAGGCTGCAGTGATGCAACCTCAAGCCCCAGTAGCAGGTATGGCTCCCGCCTCTGCCTCGCAGCCAAGTATGGAACAACCTGGCGGTGCAGCCCCTGCTGCTGGTGGCCCACAAGCGCCACAAGGAAAACCAGACATTGCATCATTGCTCGCTTCAATCGGCGGCGCGGCATAACTCTAAGGGGGTGAAATATGAAAAAAGGTACACAAGCACCAGCTCCAATGTCAAAGCCAACTGAAGGCGCGATGGGGTCTGCAACTAGAGTATCCGGCGGTAAGGTAGAGATTCCTTATGCTGGAGCAGCTAAACCAGGTAAGATGGTTAAGAAGAGCAAGTAATTATTAGTCAGGGGTGCCGGACGTGTTAAATCATAATGACGACGTACCACGTCCGGTACGCCCTACTGACGCTCTTGTAATCATTACAGAGTTTATCTTTAACATAATGCAGGTATTTACAGGACTAGCAGAGTCCTTATATGAACTTTCGATTTATCATTCAAACCGCGAAACCAGAGTTAATAAAGCTTGGGAGAATTTCGCAACCGACTTAGAGACTATTCAGGAGAATACAGATGGCGATTGAAGACGCTAAGAACCCTATGCAGGGTGTATCTGGTCCTGGACCGTACGCAAAGCGCACTGATCTTGCATACAAGTCACAGTCTTATGGTGACGGCGTTGCATACAATGCAGCTAAATCAGGCGCTCCACTTGCAAGCGCACCAAAGAGTCCGCAAGTTTCAATGGCTCCAGAAGTCCCAGTAGGAACCGCATCAGGTCCTATCACTCCTCTTTACGCTCCAACAGAGCGACCAGATGAACCAATCAGCGCAGGCGTTGATATTGGCGCAGGTCCAGGATCTAATGCTCTTGGTATGAAGCCAACAGCAGCAAAACTTTCAGACACTCTTGCAGTACTCCTTCCCTATGACACTACAGGAGAAATCTCCGTTCTCTATCAGAACGCTTTATCCAGAGGACAATAGTGGGTTCATCATCAAATAACATTAAAGCTATTGCCACGACGGCGTCTTTGACGCCAGAGCAAATGGCTCAACTAAACGGTTACACCAAAGCTCTTGATACACACCAAAAGTTATCTGCACTTCCTGCTGATGCAGCGAAGAAGGAGTACTCAAAGCTTACTCCTGAACAGCAGCAGTCCCTTAAGGACCAGTTTGGTAACATTGATCAGAAGCGTGGTTGGCTAGGTACTGCACTTCACTACACAGTGGAACCAGTATTTAATGCTGTCGCGGCTCCAGTAAAGCTTGCATTCAAGGGCGTTACTGAACTTTCAGATTTAACTACACGTGCATACCGTACCGGTGCCATTATGGCAGACCAGGGTAAAGGCCTTGCAGAAGCGTGGACAACAGCAAACGATAAAGGCGATAAGGTATTTAGCCCTAACCGTATTGCAGCAGCACAAAAACTTTACGGTACAGATATGATGAATGTGGCCCAGAAGGTCGCATCAGGTATGACATTAGATGAGATTATCGCTACCAGTACTGAGGGCGAAAAGATTATCGCTTCTCAAGCAGCGCAAAAGAAAGACCCACTCTTTCAAGAAGCGCTAGATGCAGCACAAGCTGCTAAGTATTCTCCAGGACGTATGATTGCTAACGCAATACTTCCTACATCTTGGGAAGGTTCTGGAGCTGCATACAAGACTATCTCCGGTCTAGGCGATGCAGCATTCCGTATCTTTGCAGATCCAACACTTGTACTTGGTAAAGCCAAGAAAGCAATGGATGTTTCTAACTACGCTCTTAAGACTATTATTGGTGATACAGCAAGTGTTGAGAAAGCTTTCCAAAAGGCAGGCGTACAGCGCTTTGACCAAGACTTTACAGCAGCACTGACCAACTACAAGAAAGCACAAGATGCTCTTAAGGCTGGTTCAGTTGAAAGTAAAGAACTCTTTGACGCATCTGTAGCACTTAAGCGTATTGCACCAGAGTTTGGTGATGAAGTTATTCAAGCTATGCTTAAGAATGGCGTAGTAGAAGCCGGTACTATCAAGGGCTTCCTAGCTAATGCTCAAGAAGCTATGCCAGTATTTACAGGTCAAGCTGGACGTCAGGTTCAGTTATTGCCTCGTATGGACCTAGCACGTCAAACTCGTATTGCTGCACAGACTATGGGTAACAAACTCATACGTTTTGACGAAGCAGGTAAGCGTGTATCACGTGAGATCTTTGGCGATACCATTACACCTATAGGTATCCAAGCTCGTTTGCTTGAAAAGACTTCATATGTAGATACTCGTACAGGACTTGCTGCTACAGAGAACACACCTAAAGAATTTTTGATGCAGTCAACAGCCAGCAAGATTGGCTATGTAGAAGGTAAGACTGCCAAGTTACGTGATGACAACGGTTTCCGTATGCCACTTAACTACATTCAGGACCGTATTGACCGGTTTGCTTCTAAGTTTTCTAAGGTTCCATTCTTTGCTGATGACTTCTTTGACCCAAATGCACCAGATGCAGCAGATAAGGTTTACCAATTAGCACGTCTTGCTAATACACGCTACAACTCTCGTATGTTTGCTGAAGCATTCAAGGCTGGCGACGAAGCACAGAAGCGTAATATTATGATGGGCGTCTATAACACAGTCGCTGAGATTCGTGGTCTTAATAAGACTCCTGGATTAAACAACATTATTGATGACCTAGCTAAGACAGGACGCGAACAACTGTTTGCTCCAAAGGTATTACTGCGCGATAAGAATGGCAAGCCTGTTCTTGATGAACTAGGCGAGAAGCAGTACCTAGAACCATCCAAGTTTGAAAATGGACAGTTTGCTATCTTTGATTACCAACTTGCAACTGGTATGTCTGTACCTAAAGTACAAGATCTTGATGCAATCGTAGGTAAAGCTCAGGTAATGGGCCGTATTATGGGTTGGTCACACACTAAGTGGGCACAAGACCTAACATCTGCTTGGTCATTCTTGACCTTGGCAGGTCCTCGCTTTGCTGTACGTAACTCTATTGAAGACTTAATGGTTCACCTTGCAGTAGGCGACGGTGCATTTGGCGTAGTAGCAGGTAAGCGTCTATCTAATAAGATTCGTCTTGGCCAGGGTGGAGACACACTTGGCGTAATCAATAAGTTGGTTATGAAGAAAGACCGCGCCTTGTACCAGGCTAAACTTGCAGAAGCACAAACTGTACAAGATGCACGTAAGATTATGGCAGAAGCTGTAATGAGCGACAAGTATCTTGGTAAGTTAGACCCTGCTGCACGTGAGATTATTGCTGAGATGGCAGAGCACGGCTACATTGACGATATGCTACAAGCCGTAGCAGAAGGTGGAAAGAAGGGCCTTACAGGCGCTGACCACTGGACAGATACAATGAAGGCTGTAGACAAGTACGGCACAATGCGTGAGTACACCATTGACGGCAAGAAGTATAAGATTAATCACGGCGGTTCTTTCCAAGAACTACGCCCTCTTGATACAGATGGCAAGGTTGCTTGGATTACACAAATTGCTGCAGTCGGTAATGATGAACTAGGCTCTCTTGCACTTCGCTTCATCGAGAATGAAGACTATGCAGTTAAGCAGATTTACAAGAAACTAATGTCTGATGACTATGCTGCACAGAAAGCACGCTTCCAGCTCTACGCACCTGGTAACAACGCAGATGAGATGGCTCACGCTAAGAATGTTTATGCTGCAACTCGTAACCTTTTTGCAAAGCAGGATGGAACTCTTAACCAGGCCCTTCTAAAGAAGGCTCGTATTAAGACTCCTACAGGTGGTATCCAGGTTAATACACGTAACCTTGGTATTGATGACCTTCCTACTGAGTATGCTGATGTACCAGAATTTGTATTAGGCAAGAAGCTTATGCCTATTGCTGACGGTAATCCAGCAGGTAAGATTGTTGGAAAGCACTGGAACTGGCTAGGCGAGATGAACGCCCGCTGGTCACGTGAACCTTTGGTTCTCTCAGCAGCAGTAGATATTCGCAAGGGATGGAAGAGCGCAGGCCTTGAAGAGCGCTACCTCAACTCATTCCTAGATCCAATTCGTAACAACGCATCTTTGTCAGCAGCAGAAAAGGAAGTCCTTATCAAGGACGCCACTATGCGTGCTAAGTCAAACATTATCAATATGACACAGGACCTTGCTAAAGAGCGAGTACTTGCATACGTTGACAACCCAGATGTACGTACACAGCTAGCATTTACAATGCGTAACTTTGCTCGTTACTATCGTGCAACTGAAGACTTCTATCGCCGTGTATCACGTACAGTGCGCTATAACCCAGAGTCTATTGCTCGTTTGGCTTTGACTTACGAAGGCGTATCACACTCAGGTTTCGTCCAGAAGGATGACCAAGGAGATTCTTACTTTATCTACCCAGGTATGAACCAGGTATATTCAGTAATGTCTGGTCTTGCTAAGGTAGCTGGACTCAGCAACGGGTTCGTGGCACCTATGCCAGTAGAGTTTGGCGCTAAGCTTAATATGCTTACGCCTTCTATGAACCCAGAGTCAATCTTCCCAACATTCTCTGGACCACTAGCAGCATTCCCGCTAGAACTTATGTACCGTATGGTTCCTTCAACTAAGGAAGCACAGAAGTATCTACAAGGTACTTATGGCGAAGATCAGCCTTTGATTAACGCTATCTTGCCAGCACATATTAACCGTGCTCTAGCGGTGCTTAACCAAGATGAACGTAACTCGCAGTACGCATCAGCATTCCGTAAGGCAGCTACATACCTAGAGGCTACCGGACACGGCTTGCAGATTAAGACAGACCCAAAGACTGGCGAACAGATTCCACCTACAGCAGGTGAGCTTGAGGCTTACACAGATAAGCTTAAGGCCACAACATCTACTGTTCTTGGACTACGCTTCTTTGAATCTCTAATCTTGCCAGCAAGCCCAAGCGTAAACCTTAAGTCAGATATGGCTAGCTGGGTTAAAGATAACCAGCGTACAAACTTCAAGCAGGTATTCTCTAACCTAGTAACACAGTACAACGGTGACTTTACTAGAGCTACAGAGGAATGGATCCGTCTATTCCCTAAGCAGATGCCATACACAGTGGCTGAATCTAGCAAGAAGACAGTGGCTGTTATCCGTTATGGTGAAGCAGCAGGTAACTGGGTTGACAATAACAAGGATCTCCTTGAAAAGTACCCACAGGCTGCAGGATTCTTAATCCCACAGATTGGTGCATTTAACTATGACACTTACAAGACTATGGTTAATGAAGGCCTTCTTAATAAGAAACCTATGGGAGACTTTCTTAAGGAAGTACAGGTAGCAACAGACCGTCAGTTCTACTTCCAGCAGAATGCCAAGTACAAGGAAGCGCTAGCTTCTACAACTTCTGTTGACCAGAAGCGTCAGCTCAATGATCGCTGGAGCGCTTGGTCTAAGTCATATATGGCGCTACGTCCAACACTTGCTGAAGAGTTTGCACAAGGCTCATTGCCAGATGTACGTAGAAGGCAAGCTATCAAAGACTTGCGCGATATGTTTACCAACGAACCTAACCCACCAAAGGGTGCGGTTGCAGGCATACTTAAGAATATGCTAGCGATTTACGACCAGTACAACGAAGCTGCTTCACAGATTACAGACCGAAGCCAGGCTTCTCTTAATCGCCTTGATGCGATGAAAGAGGGAGCAAAGATTCAGCTTCAAAAACTAAGCGAGAGCAACCCAAATACTAAGTCAGCATATGACGTATTATTTGCACAACTGATAGGAAACTAAATTGGGACGTAACCTTCCGAAGCTAGGCCAAAAGCCTGCTGCAGAACAAAGCGCAAATCAGGGTACAGACCCACAAGGTTTTGACGTATCCGGCGCAGGCACAGTCTCTTACATAACCTCATTCTTGCCAGGCGATACAAAGCCTGAGACTATGACTGAGGCTCAGCTTAATAAGATGCTCTACGATATGACTCCACAAGAGCGTATCGCTTACGCTACTAGACTTAAGAATGCTGGATATTCAGTAGGTCCTATTACTGGTGCTGTCACTAAGAACCTTCGTAGCTCTTGGCTTACTGCACACTCAGACCTGCAAACAGAAATTCAAGCAGGTCAGGCTCTCGACCTTGATACATACTTGCAGGCTAACGCTGGCACAGGCGGTAAAAGTAAAGCTGGGGTAAGTATTGCTTCATCTGAGATTAACGATACTGCTGCAGCAGCCTTAGTAAATTCAATCTATAAAGAGCTTGCTGGTCAGGCTGCAACAGCAGAAGATATCGCTAGACACACAAAGAGTCTACGTGCTGCACAGAAGGCTAACCCAACAAAGACCGTATATGACGGAACTGGTAAGTCTATGACAACCGGTGGTATTGATACTCGACAGTTCTTAACAGAAGAATTGCAAGGATCAGAACTTGTAAACGAACAGCGTACTAGAGACGCACTTACACTTGCAACTCAGGAACTAGGGGGATTGCGCTAATGGCCGATACTACCTACAAGACACTGAAGTCAAAGCAACAAAATCTAACTCAAAAGATTCTTAGCCGCAAGAGAGCTATTGAGACATACAAGGAAATTGTTGAAGATCCAGATACTTCAGATAAAGATAGAAAGAAGTATAAAGAGCAGTACGACGCTGCCGTTCAAGACGTTAAAGATTTAGAGCAAGAGTCTTCTGCTATCAAAAAAGATATTGATAAAGTTCTTGGCGCTACAGTTTTAACTCAGGTTGAACGAGAATACGATGCTCTTAAAAAAGAACTAGATGTTCAACTTGATCCAGAAAGCGAAAGATCAAAGAGCATTCAGAAGAAGATTGATGCTTTGGTTCCTAAATACCAGGATGCCTATTCAAAGTCTGTCGGAACACGTGTTTCAAAATCAGTTGCTAAAGGTAAGTTAACTGGTGCAGGAGCATCTACGTTTGGTGCACCAGCTGCTGAGGGCGAGACTCCAGTAGAGACACCAACACCTACACCAACACCACAGAAAACTCCTGATAAGAAAGCTCAACAGACTCCAGGTCAAACTCCTGACCAGACACCTACTGGTGACCAGAAGAAAAAGCAGCAAAAGCCTAAGCTTGATAACACAGTCTATGAACCTACGTTTACTACAGGAGATGCTCCAGCAGGGTATGTAGAAAAGCCTTCGACTGACAAAGAAGCTGCCGGTCTTAACGCTGCTGCTGCTCTTGATTTAACAAGCACTGTATTCAAGAACGTACCTAGCCTAATGAACCTACTTGAGCAGTACGTAAAAAAGGGTTGGTCTAACGATAGATTCCTTCAGGAACTTCGTAACGATACTTGGTACAAGAAGAACTCTAAAGAGATCAAGGCTCGATATGTACAGCTCTATAACTATCGTGACCTTGTAGCATCTGGTCAGGCTGACGGAAGTACTGATTACGAAAAGCAGATTTCAACACTAGAGCGCAAGCTTGCAGATAAGGCTCGTTCTATTGGTTCAAGCGCTGCCAATGACCCTGCTGCACTTCGCCGTGCTGCTGAGAATATGTACATCACTAACGTCGGTATTGATGACGCTATGACTACAGACTTCCTAGCATCTGCTATCAAGCCTATTGGTGGAATGATTGCTGGTAAGCCTACTACAGGTTACTCAGGTGAAGCACTTGCTAATTACAATACTTTGTTAAAGACAGCACGTGATAATGGATTCCAGATTAGCGACATCCTTCCAGGTGGAGCTAATGAGCAGCAAGTTCTTCAAGGAATTGCTACAGGAAGAATTGATATCAACCGTGTTCAGCAAGATGCACGTAAGCTTGCAGCACAGGGCCAGCCACAATATGTGCGTGACCTGCTATCACAGGGTTATGACTTGGCTCAGGTCTTTGCACCTTATCGCAAGGTAATGGGTACAGTACTAGAAGTTAATCCAGATCAGATTGACCTCAATGACCCACTACTTCGTACTGCTATCACCGACAAGGGTGATATGAACTTGTACGATTTTAAGAAAGCTCTACGTCAAGATAATCGTTGGCAGTACACAGAACAAGCTAAAGCGGATGTTTCGCAAGCAGCGTTTAATGTACTCAAAGACTTTGGATTCCAGGGGTAATAATGCCAAAAGCACCAGTAGACGAATTCGGTACACCGTTCGGACAATCAGGTTCATTTGTTGACACAATGGGCACACCCTTTGGACAGTCGGGTTCATTCGTTGATAATGCAGGAACACCATTTGGCCAGTCTGGCTCAGCATTTGAACAACTCCTTGCCCGTCTTAATAAAAGTTCTTTGGCGATTGATAAGACTTTAGCTAACTATGAAGCAGGCACTAAGCCATTAACTAGAGTCGAGCAGGCTGCAGCAACTGCAGCTGATGAGGCTGTTGCAACTCAAGCACGTAGAGATTTACAGAAGGCTACTGCAGCTGTTGGAGCAGGCGGTGGTTTTGGTGGAACAACACAAGCAGCGCTAAAGTCTGAAGCACAGATTGCAGCAGAAGCTGATGCAGCAGCACGTCAGGCTCAACGTCAATCTGCTTATGATTTGCTTTATGCAGAGTTTGCTAAGTATGGCTTGGCATCTCTAGTGGACCCGCTTAAGGGCCTTATCGTCTCAGGTGCATCACCTGCAGAATTTACTATTAAACTTCGTGAGACTCCTGCCTACCAGAAGCGCTTTGCTGCTAATGCACAGCGTATCGAAAAGGGACTTGTCGCACTTGATGAGGCTACCTACCTTGCAAAGGAAGATGCCTACCAGAACCTTATGCGTAACTACGGACTTCCTGATACATACTGGAAGAAAGATGATATGGGAACGCAAGAAGGATTTACTAAACTTATTGCTAATGACGTATCAGCGGTTGAACTCGAGAACCGCTTGCAGACAGCACAGAACCGTGTGATTAAGTCTAACCCACAGGTTGCTTACGCACTTAAGGCTTTCTACCCAGACATTACAAATGGCGATATCTTGGCATACGCACTTGATCCTAAGAACGCACTCGATGCTATTAACCGTAAGGTTACAGCAGCTGAGATTGGTGGAGCAGCACTTGCTCAAGGACTTACTACAAGTCAAGCTGGAGCAGAAGGACTTGCTGCTTATGGAATTAACAAAGCTCAGGCAGAACAGGGCTATCAAACTGTTGCTGGAGTTTTGCCACGTGCATCTCAACTTTCTAGTATCTATGGCGAACAACCATACAACCAGCAAGTTGCAGAAGCTGAAGTCTTTGGCACAGCAGGTGCAGCAGAGGCTAAGAAGCGCCGCGAGAAACTTGTATCTCTTGAGCAAGCAAGCTTTGGTGGCTCATCCGGTGTTGGCGCACTAGGAAGAGACAAAGCAATTTACGGTGGCGCAACAGGACAATCTGGCCTGTACTAACTAGACCTGCCATTGGAACAACCGGCCCAATGGAGTGATAACAATTACCGGTAGTAGAAGCCATACGGGTGATCCCCAGAACCGTATGAGGTCTGCGATTCAACTAACGAATGGGAGATGGACTATGTCCAATTTCGAGTACGAGGACGACGAAGACGATTACACAAGCGAATCGAATGATCTCGTCAAACAGTTGCGTAAAGCAACAAAGCAGAAGGATAAAGAACTAGCTGAGCTTCGTGCCCAGTTTGAGAATGTATCCAAAGCACAACGCGAACGAAACATTAAAGACGTTCTCGAATCTCGCGGAGTGAATAGCAAGATTGCTAAATTCATTCCATCGGACTTAGACCCAACTGAGGAGTCTTTGTCTAAGTGGCTTGACGAAAACGGCGACGTATTCGGTTTCCAAGCTACTGAATCCAACCAGCCTGTCGTCGATCCAGCTACCGCTGCAGCGTACAAGCGTATGAATAATGTTACAGAGCAGGGTTTAACTCCTGATTCTCACGATGACATTATGCGTAAGCTGATGTCCGCTAACAGTAAGGAAGAACTGGACGAAGTTATTAGACAGTCTGGACTCTAACCAACAACCGAAAGGCATAACCTAAATGGCAGTTCCAGGTGGTACACTCACCGGTACATCCGCTATTAGCAACTTGGTCCAAACAGCGTACGATCAGTACGTTCGTATGGCACTTCGTAGCATTCCAGTAATGCGTGCTCTTGCAGATGTTAAGCCGGTACAGCAAGCAATGCCAGGTTCATCAGTTGTATTCTCAATCTATTCAGATCTAGCTCAGGCTACATCTACATTGACAGAAACTTCAGATGTATCTTCTATTGCTCTTGGTAATCCAAACCAGATTACAGTTACACTCAATGAATACGGCTCAGCCGTAACAACAACAAAGAAGCTCAACTTGACTTCTTTCAACGATGTTGACACAGCTCTTGCTGACATCATCGCATACAACGCTGCAGACTCAATCGATGCTGTTGTAGCTTCTGTCCTCACAGGCACAGGCTCAACAAACATCATCTACGCAGGAACAGCGACATCAACAAACACAATCACTTCAACAATGAAGATGACTGTTCAGGACATCCGTGAGGCTGTCACAGAGCTACGTACAAACAAGGCTCTTCCACGTATCGGCGAACTCTACGCTGCATACCTACACCCACGTCAGACAGCCGATCTTCGTGCTGAAACTGGTACAGGTGGATTCCAGGCACTTACACAGTACGTAGACCGCACACCATTCGTGGCTGGCGCAGTCGGCGTAATCGAAGGTGCATTCGTAGTGGAAACACCTCGTGTTCCATTCGCAGCAAACTCAGGTTCAGTAAACGTCTACAAGGCGATTATTGCAGGACGTGAAGCACTTGCTGAAGCACAAGGACAGGACATCTCAACAGTTGTCGGTCCTCAGATTGACGCACTCCGTCGTTACCACACCATCGGTTGGTACTACTTCGGTGGCTTCAACATCCTTCGTACAGCGGCTCTTTACCAGATCCAGACTGCAGCGA
>JACCDZ011833111.1_pt1 | contig 39522 bp, 32 predicted proteins | sample 7449551 | NCBI WGS metagenome assembly JACCDZ01 (sample SAMN15323452, study PRJNA562643) | freshwater metagenome | isolation source: river surface water | place: USA:Blue River Watershed | collected 2017-08-18
AGTCCGAATTGAACTCGGTCCACTCGGCACCGAAGGCGAGACCCACCGGCGAGTCAGCGGCCGGCAACTGGATGCCCGCGACCGGACCCGAGACAATCGCCGAAGCCGTCTTGGCTTCGGTGACCTGCGTCGAGTAGTAGCTCGCGCGAATGTAGTCGAGACCCGCCTGCGAAATTGCGCCGGTCATCGGGATGCCGCTGTCGCGATAGATGTCGCCATTACCCGAGAAAATATTGACGGGAGCGCACTTACCGCCCGAGACGCACTTGATGCCATCTGGGGTCTGAATCGCGATGATCGCCTCGCGGGCACGGTCGATGCTGACGTCGTTCTGCAGACCATCGAGACGCGAGACGCGACCGAACTGCGAGGAGATGTCGTAGGTCCAATCCGAAGCGCCGATGTCGCCACGAACGCCGGCGGTGAGTTGGATCGTCTTCGACTCCGCGATACCCACGCGAGGACCGAGCTCGGTCAGGCGACGGCGTAGGCCGTTGACCGTCACCAACTGGGTACCCGGGGTAGCGTTCGGGTTATAGACACCGTGCGGCAGCTCACCCGCGATCGGGAAAGCCGCCTCATTGTTGTACGCCGCAATCAGCGCGGTGCGCTGATCGGCGGTCAGGAACGGGTTGTCGAGGTTGACCTTGAAGGTCGCGGTCGACCCGCCGAAGAAGGCCGACGAGGCGAGCTGAGTCGGCACGTCGGAGTTGACGGCAAACACGCGGCCGTAGATCTCAGTCGAGTCGTTGATGTCGAAATCGATCGAGCCGTACGCCGACCAGCGCTCCTGCGGAACCTGGAAGTAGTTGTACGGGTTGTAGTTGAAGGTCGCGTTCGGCGCGTACTGACCGAGGCCACCGCGGGTGGTCAGCTTGCCATCCGGAGTGAAGTAGCGGGTCGAGAAGCCGCCGGTCGCGGTGCGGATCGCTGCGCGCGTGGCACCGGCGTTGCTCGAACCGAGCTGACGGTCGGCACCAAAGATATCCGACGAGTAGGCGTACCAGTTACCGGCGTAACGATATCCGTCAGCGGCGAACAGGTTGTAGTTCGAGTAAGCGCGGTCACCTTGCAGCACTTCGTCGCGCTTGGTGTAGCCGAAGGAGAGGATCGCCGAACCACGATCGTCGGCAAACTTGGCGCCGGCCGTGAGAGCGGCGCTCATCACGCGGCCATCGCCTTCGCCGTATTGCGACGCGTTGTAGTCGGCCTGCAGGCCTTCGAAATCTTTCTTCGTGATGAAGTTCACGACGCCCGACACGGCGTCCGAACCGTACACCGCCGAGGCACCGCCCGTGACGATGTCAACGCGCTCGACGATCGCGCTCGGGATCAGGTTGATGTCGACGGCACCGCTCGTGCCGAACGGCGGCAGGCGCTTGCCATCCATCAACACCAACGTGCGATTCGAGCCAAGACCACGCAGGTTGATCGTGGCGGCACCCGGGTTGCCGTTGTTGATGTACTCAGTCGCGCCCGGCAGGAACTGCGGCAGCTGACGGAGCTGGGTTTCGAGGTTGATGACGTTCAGCTCTTCGAGCTGCTCCGCCGACACCGTGGAAATGGGGCTGTTCGAGACGAGGTCCGGCTTCGCAATGCGCGTACCGGTAACGACGACTTCTTCGAGACCCGCGTCTTGCGCGAGCAGCATTCCCGGCATCGTGAATGCCATGGAACCGTAAAGCACTTGTGCAACAGTGCGACGAACGAGCGGATTCGATGTACTCACTAGCAACCCTCCCACAGGGTAAAAAAGGCCTTCCCGAGACCTGTTGATAGACCTAGGCCGAAGACTAGACCCTCGCCGAAATCGGCGTCAAGTAAATAGGACACACTGTCGCGAATGCGCAACAGCTCAACCTAGCCACGCTCGCGCATTGCGGAAAAGCCGCATCCAACCGGAATATTCGCTGCTACCGGCAGGTCGCCAGGACATTTGGGCGTTGCGAAAGACGCGCTCGGGATGCGGCATCATGACCGTCACGCGGCCATCCTGGCTGCAAAGCGCGGCCAGCCCATTAGGCGACCCATTCGGGTTGGCGGGATAGCGCGAGGCAATCACGCCGCGCGACTCGACATACCGCAAGCCGATCGTGCCGGAGTTTTCACAAGCAGCGGCTTGCACGGTATCGACGAATTCGGCCCGACCTTCACCGTGTGAAACGGCGATGGGGAGCACCGAACCTGCCATGCCCGCGAAGAAAATCGAGGGCGTCGAGAGTACTTCGACCAAGCTCGCGCGCGCCTCGAACTGCTCGACTCGATTACGCACGAAACGCGGCCAATGCGTTGCTCCCGGAATGATCGGCGCGAGTTGCGCCATCATCTGACAGCCGTTGCAGACACCGAGAGCGAAGGTGTCACCACGCTCAAAGAAAGCGGCGAACTGCTCGCGCATCTGCGCGTTAAAGAGAATGGACTTCGCCCAACCCTCGCCGGCGCCAAGCACGTCGCCGTACGAGAAACCGCCGCAGGCGACGAGGCCTTGGAAATCGGAGAGTACGTGGCGACCCGCGAAGAGGTCGGTCATGTGCACATCGTGAGTCTCGAAACCCGCGCGATCAAATACGGCCGCCATCTCCGACTGACTATTCACGCCCTGCTCGCGCAGCACGGCAAGGCGCGGGCGAACACCGCTTGCAATGTAGGGCGCGGCGACATCATCGCCCGCATCAAAACTCAGATCGACGAGTAGCGGTGGCGATGCGATATCGGTTGCAGTCTCAAATTCTTCTTGAGCGCACTGTGGATCGTCACGCCGCTCGCGCAGGCGATACGAGGTCTCTGACCACTCGCGCTTGAGCGTCGACCACGACTCGTCAATTAGCAGCGAGCCTGCGCTGATCCGAATGCGATCGGATTCGGGTTCGACCCGACCGATGACTGCACTGCAATGACCGACGCCGTGCGCAAAAAGCACGCCCAGAACTTCGGCGGCATCGAGGATGCGAACTTGTAGCACGATACCGAGCTCTTCGGAGAACAGCGCAGCGAGCGCGTCTTCCTTGTTCTGCCGTGCGTGCTTGCTCTTAAGGCCAATGTTGACCTCGATACCGCAGTGACCGGCAAACGCCATCTCGATGAGCGTCACGGCCAAGCCACCGTCGGAGCGATCGTGATAGGCGAGCACCTTATCGCGCTCACGCAGCATCGAAAGTGCGGCTGCCACACCCCTCAGGAGCGACGGGTCGTCCACATCAGCCGGTTCAGTGCCGAGCGCACCATAAACTTGGGTCAGCACCGATCCGCCCAAGCGATTTCGGGCTTCACCCAAATCGATGTAGATCAGGGCGGTCGGGCCGCAGTCGCGTCGCAACTCGGGCGTCCAACAACGTCGCACATCGGCGACCGGCGCGAATGCCGAGATGATCAAAGAAACCGGCGCGACAACCGACTTCTGATTGCCAGACTCGTCTTGCCATGCCGTGCGCATCGACAGCGAATCCTTACCCACCGGAATCGCGATACCGAGTGCGGGGCAGAGTTCTTCGCCGATTGCCTTTACCGCTTCGTAGAGCTTGGCGTCCTCACCGGGCTCGCCGCAGGCCGCCATCCAGTTCGCCGACAAACGGATATCGCTCAATCGACGTATATCCGCCGCGAGAATGTTGGTGATGGCCTCACCGACAGCGAGTCGCGCGGCAGCGCCAGAGTCGAGAATCGCGACAGGGGTCCGCTCACCCATCGCCATCGCCTCACCTTCGACACCAAAATAATCGGCGATGGTGACGCCGCAATCGGCGACGGGCACCTGCCACGGACCCACCATTTGGTCGCGCGAAATCATGCCGCCGACCGTGCGGTCACCGATGGTGATGAGGAAGGTCTTGTCGGCAACGGCCGGGAATCGCAGCACGCGACGCAGTGCTTCACGCACATCGAGCGTCGCAAGCCCGAAAGGTACGGCCGCTGGCGGCACCGTCGCGACATCGCGCAGCATCTTCGGCGTTTTGCCGAGTAACACGTCGAGCGGCATGTCGACCGGTGTCTCGTTCAGCAACGAATCCACCACTCGTAGCTGCCCGTCATCGGTCAGCGTACCGATCACTGCAAAGGGGCAACGCTCGCGCGCACAGAGTTTTTCGAAATCGGCAATGCGATCCGCCGCCACGATGAGTACGTAGCGCTCCTGCGACTCGTTGCACCACAACTCCATCGGCGACATGCCAGGCTCGTCCGAGAGAATCGCACGCAGCTCAATGAGAGCGCCTCGATTGCTATGCGAGACCGCCTCCGGCACGGCATTCGAAAGCCCACCCGCGCCGACATCGTGGATCAATAAAATCGGATTGGCTGCGCCCTCAGCCCAGCAACGATCAATGACCTCTTGTGCGCGGCGCTGCATCTCGGGGTTACCGCGCTGCACCGAAGCGAAATCGAGATCCGCGGACGAAGTGCCCGCACCCACCGACGAGGCCGCACCGCCACCGAGCCCGATCAGCATCGAGGGACCACCCAAGACGACGACCTTCGCGCCCACCGGGCAGTCGCGCTTCTCGACATGATCACGGCGCACGTTACCGAGACCGCCGGCAATCATGATGGGTTTGTGATAACCGCGATGACGCGTCGGTGGATCACCCGCGGCATGCAATTCGAAGTTGCGGAAATAGCCGCAAATTCCAGGGCGCCCGAATTCATTGTTGAACGCTGCTGCGCCGAGTGGACCCTCGATCATGATGTCGAGGGCCGAAGCGATGCGCAGCGGCTTACCGATTGCCGGCTGACCCGGGAGCTGCTCCCAGGGTTGCTCAAAACCCGGAATACGCAAATGCGAAACCGAAAAACCGACGAGCCCCGCCTTGGGCTTGGCGCCAATGCCGGTCGCGCCCTCGTCGCGAATCTCACCACCAGATCCCGTCGAAGCGCCGGGGAACGGCGAAATCGCTGTCGGGTGATTGTGCGTCTCGACCTTCATCAAAATATCGATGGGCTCGACATGTGCACGATAAACGCCCGTCGACGGATCGACGAACCAGCGACGTCCTGCCGGCGCACCCTCGATCACGGCTGCATTATCGCGATAGGCGCTCAACACACCTTGCGGCGCTTTGGCATGCGTGTTGCGAATCATCGCGAAGAGCGATTTTCGCCGTGGCTCACCATCAATGATGAAGTCGGCGTTGAAAATCTTGTGGCGACAATGCTCGGAGTTTGCTTGCGCAAACATCATGAGTTCGACATCAGTCGGCTCGCGCCCGAGCTTGGCGAACGCGTCGAGCAAATAGTCGATCTCATCGTCCGACAGCGCGAGACCGAGCTCGCGGTTCGCCGTCACCAAGGCATTACGATCGCCGCGCAACGGTACGCGTACGAGCGGACGTGGCGCTTCCGTGACGAACAAGGCGTTAGCCTGCGACACATCCGTGAACACCGCCTCGGTCATCCGATCATGGATCGCGGCGATCACGACCTCGCGCTCGGCATCGGTCAGAGCACGCTCACACGCGAAGCGAAACTCGATGCCGCGTTCGATCCGCCGCACGCTCGTGAGTCCGCATACATGCGCGATGTCGGTGGCCTTGCTCGCCCAAGGCGAGATCGTACCGGGGCGTGGAAACACCCATAGAGACTCGACCCGCACCGAATGATCGACCGCAGCGCCACCGAGGTCGCGCGGCCCATAGGTCAAGAGCGCTTCGAGGCGACGCGTATCCTCGGTCGTCAGTTCGACCGATACATCGACTAAATGAACCCAGCGTGCTTCGACACCCACCAACACTGGCAGCCGCAAGCCGGCCAGCAATTTGTGGGTACGGAAACCGGACAGCGCGGAGGAACCGCGAAACAGCATGCCGAGTGAAGGCCTATTTCTTTGAGCCGTCGCCCGCGGGTGGCGAGTAGACCGGCATCGGGAATTGCGCGACGTTCGAACCTTCGTAGGCGCTGATTTTGCTGACGCCCTGCTTTTTCACCTCGTCGATACGCAGCACCGAGTGCATCGGGATGTAGCTGCGCTTGACGCCCTCGAATTCCGACTTGATGCGCTCCTCGCCCGGATCGAGCACCACCGTCGAGCGCTCACCGAAAACGAGCTCTTCGATTTCCACGAAACCGAACATGCTGCCGTGCGATACCTTGCGGGCAAAGACCTCGTAGACCTTGCCCTGGTTGACGAACATGACTTTGTAGATGTGGCTAGAGGGCATGCTGAACGATCAGGAAAGTGGCGGAGAGGGTGAGATTCGAACTCACGTGCCGGGATTAACCGACCATCCGATTTCGAGTCGGCGCCGTTATGACCACTTCGGTACCTCTCCGGAGCCGGGTATTCTAACCGACATGAACCCCCGCGGGACAGTAACCACCCACCTCCTCGTCGTTCTGGGAGCACTTCTGCTCGTTTTGGGCGGCTGCGGAGGCTGGCGCGCGGGGGCGCTTGAGGATATTCGCAGCCGAGGCGCGCTGCGCGTGGCGATGTTCAACTCTCCCACCACCTACTACCTCGGGCGCGAAGGCCCCGAGGGGGCTGAATACGAACTTGCCGCGAGATTCGCCGAACAGCTCGGCGTGAAACTCGAGGTCGTCGTGGTCGCCGACCGCGCCGAGTTGCGAGATGCCATCGCGAAGCGACGCGCCGATATCGCTGCCTCACGCTTGAGCTGGAGTAGTCAGTGGCGCGGCGTGGCCTTGCCATCGGAGGTCTACGCAGAATCGCCGCTATTCTGGGTTTACCAGCGGGGTCGATCGCGACCGAAAACGACGGCTGATCTGAAAGAGCTCGATGCGGTCGTGCTCGAGGACAGCGCGGCCTGGAACTACCTGCAATCGCTCTCGGCACTCGAGCGCGCAGCCTATGACTTGACGGAGCTGCCGAAAAATCTCGGCAGAGATCCACTCGATATCGTGGCATCGGGGCGTGCCGAGGTGACGCTGATCGATGGCTTCGAATATGCCAATTTACGAACGCGCTACCCTTCCCTCGATGTGGCCTTCGGTATCGATGCGCGACGACCGCTGTATTGGATGGTGCGCAAGGATGGTCGCGATCTGCTGCGGGAGGTAAATCGATTTCTCGTCGAACAGCGCGAACAGAAAAAAATCCCTCATCCGGCATCCGAAATTGATCCGAGCACGCTCCCGGATACTCACGCCGAGCAATTTGCCGTTGATGTCGAGGTGAAATTACCACTCTACCGCGAACTGTTCGAACGCGCGAGCGCCGAAACCCATCTCGATTGGCAACTCATCGCGGCACTCGGCTATCAGGAATCACAGTGGGATCCGAAATCGCGCAGCCCCTTCGGCGCCCAAGGACTCATGATGCTGATGCCACGCACCGCACGCTCACTCGGCGTCACTGATCCGTACGATGCCGAACAAAATATTTTGGCCGGCGCGCGCTACCTCGCGCAGCTACGCGAAACCATCCCTGCTCGGATTCGTGAGCCCGATCGCACGTGGATGGCCGTCGCCGCCTATAACATGGGCTATGGGCATCTCGAGGATGCGCGCGTGCTGACGGCTCGCCAAGGCGGCAACGCCGATCGCTGGATCGACGTCCGCGAGCGGCTCACTCTGCTATCCGACGAGTTCTGGTATCTGCAGGTGAAGAACGGCTATGCGCGCGGCTGGGAGACACGACTGCTGGTCGATCGAGTGCAGCAGTATCGCGAGCTCCTCCAGGAGACGGATTTGTCACTGACGGCGCGCGCGGAAGAAGTCGGAGAGTAGCGCGCCGCACTCCTCAGCGAGCACACCGCCGAAGACGTCCACCCGATGATTCAACTCGCGGATGTTGAAGACGTCGGTAACGCTGCCCGCCCCACCCGCCTTCGGATCCCAGGCACCGAACACGACACGATCAACGCGCGCGTGAACCACTGCGGCTGCACACATGATGCAAGGCTCGAGCGTGACGTAGAGCGTCGTACCGCCCAAACGATAGTCGCCCAAGTGTTTCGCCGCATCGCGTAACGCGACGATCTCGGCATGCGCTGTCGGATCACAACCACTGATGGGGCGATTCGATCCACGACCAATCACACGCTCGCCCTGCACGACGATCGCACCGACCGGCACTTCGCCAGCGAGCGCTGCCGATCGCGCGAGCTGCAGCGCCTCGCGCATGAATTCGCTGTCGCTGATCAACGGACCACGTGCCAACGAGTCTGGCGACCAGCCAAATAAATCACTCGCTCGCCATCAAAAAGCGCGCTCTGCTCGAGCTTCATTTGCACGAGCTGACCACCCCATTCGGGAACCGCTTGTTTGATGTTGCCTTCGATCGCGTAGACCGTGCTGGCATACAACGGCCAATCACCCTGTACCGCCGTCGGGCCTTGGTTATCCCACATGCCAATCGTTGGGCCCGGCGCATGGCCGAACATGCCAAGCGCATGCGTATAAACGCTTGAGTTGATACCCGCTTTTTGAGCAGCAGCTCGCGTGCGCGCCAGCACCTCGTTGCCCGTGCGCCCGGTCACGAAGTTGGCCGTCAAAAGATCTTGCCAACGATTGCCGGTCTGCATCGCGGCTTGCAGTCCGGCAGGAACATCGACTTCTCCAAGACGCGGCACATAGCCCATTTCCTGCGTGTCGGTGCAGAGCTTGAGATAACAGATCCCCACATCGGTATGCAGCACATCACCGAGCTCGATCACGCCGCTGCCACCACAAAATGGCGCATCGGCTTCGCAAGGCACACCTTGGCGCTGACGATTCACATCGGGGAAAAACCAGATCGGCAGGCCGAGACTCTCGAAGCGCTGACGGATATACCAAGCCACGTCCTGCGTGCTGGTCACGCCCGGTGTGATCACTCGAGAGCTGAAGGCTTCGGCGATCACCCCGCGCGCAATTCCGACGATCTGCGGATACACCTCGAGCTCCGATTCGCTGCGGGTCTCGAGCCAGCGGATGACCAAAGATTCTGCCGGCACGAGTCGCGCGGCAAACTCGGTCGGCAGCACCTCGCGTAATCGATCGTGCAAGGCGGCCGTCAAGCCATCGGCTACGGGCCATTCACGAGAGACGTTGATACCGATCCGCTTTGGGTTCCGGCTGACGATGAGTTCACCGAGCGCCTTCCACTGCGCATCAAGATCACCACCGGCCCATGCGGATTGATAGGGCTCACCAAGCGGGTAGCGATTGACAGACAAACGATCCACCGTGCCATCGGCTTTACGATGGAATACGAGCATGGTCGTACGACGCGCCGCGAAGCTCGGCTGGGGTACCAGAGTGAAATACACCGGATCTTCCGCGTACTCGCGATTGATCACGAGCCACATGTCGAGCTCGGTCTCGGCCATCAAGCGCGGCAACAGTGTTTCTAGACGCTCGCCGACCATGCGGTTCTCAGGCTCAACCCGCTGGCGGGTCGATAGCACCGCAAAGTCATCAGCAGACTCGATGACCCGCCCCTGCGCAGGCTCGGCCGGCATCGTCTTATCGGCCGCCAAGGCCGTACTTCCCGCCACGAACCCTGCGAGCGCTAACCCCAAAACTGCCGTCAAGTGCTTGGTATTCATGGGGATAAATATACGCGACTGGCCGATACCGGCGACCGATAGACAGCGTCTATGGATCAGATCCGCTCTGTCGATTGGACTAATTCTAATTTCGGACCCATCATTCGCCCCGCGTCGCAGGGTGCGGCGCGTTGCAACCCCCTTACTATCGATAGGAAGTCACATGTCCCTCATCAATACCGCCGTCAAGCCGTTCAAAGCCCAGGCCTACCACAACGGTAAGTTCGTAGAAGTCACCGACCAGTCGCTCAAGGGCAAGTGGTCCGTTATTTTCTTCTACCCGGCCGACTTCACCTTCGTCTGCCCGACGGAACTCGGTGACCTCGCCGACAACTACGACACCTTCAAGTCGCTCGGCGTCGAGATCTACGGCGTTTCGACCGACACGCACTTCACGCACAAGGCGTGGCACGACACCTCGGACACGATCCGCAAGGTCAACTACCCGCTGATCGGCGACCCGACCGGCGCCATCACCCGTAACTTCGGCGTGATGATTGAAGAAGAAGGCCTCGCGCTGCGCGGCACCTTCGTGATCAATCCGGACGGCGTGATCAAGCTGTGCGAGATCCACGACAACGGCATCGGCCGTGACGCCAAGGAACTGCTGCGTAAGGTTCAGGCCGCTCAGTACGTTGCCAAGAACCCGGGTCAGGTTTGCCCGGCCAAGTGGACTCCGGGTGCGGAGACCTTGAAGCCGTCGCTCGACCTCGTGGGCAAGATCTAATCAACCCCCACCACTCATCGGAAAAAACGTGATGCTCGACGAAACTCTCCAGTCCCAGTTACGGGCGTATCTCACGAAGATCGTCCAACCCGTCGAGCTCATCGCTTCTCTTGATGAGTCGCAGGGCGCGCAGGAAATGCGAGCCCTGCTGGAGACGATCGCCAGCCTGACCGACAAAGTGTCGGTCAGGCTGGACGGTCAACAAACGCGTCGCCCGTCGTTCCAAATTCGACGAGCAGGCGCCGACACGTCGCTGCACTTTGCCGCCGTGCCGCTCGGTCACGAGTTCACCTCGTTGGTACTCGCGCTGCTTTGGAGCGGTGGTCACCCGCCTAAGGTCGAACAGGCCAGCATCGATACGATCAAGAGCCTGCAAGACTCGCTGCGTTTCGAAGTTTTCATGTCTTTGTCTTGCCACAACTGTCCGGATGTCGTGCAGGCGCTGACATTGATGTCGGTCCTCAATCCGAAGATCGAGACCGTCGTTATCGACGGTGGTCTCTATCAAGATGAAGTCACGGCGCGCCAGATCATGGCGGTGCCGATGGTCTTCCTGAACGGCGAACTCTTCGGCTCCGGTCGTATGAGCCTCGAAGAAATCCTCGCCAAACTGGATAACGGCAGCGCCGAAAAAGAGCGCGCCAAAATTGACGCTAAAGCGCCCTACGACGTACTGATCGTCGGCGGTGGTCCCGCTGGCGCCGCAGCCGCGGTATATGCCGCGCGCAAAGGCTTGCGTACGGGTATTGCGGCGGAACGCTTCGGCGGCCAGACCAACGATACGCTCGGTATCGAGAACTACATCTCGGTGCTCGAGACCAATGGCCCCAAATTTGCGGCTGATCTTGAGGCGCACGTGCGCCACTACGACGTCGAGATCATGAATCTGCAGCGCGCCGAGAAACTGATCCCGGCCGCTAAACCGGGCGATCTCGTCGAAGTCGTGATGAGTCATGGCGGCACATTGCGCTCACGCTCCGTGATCCTCGCTACGGGCGCTCGCTGGCGTAACGTCAACGTGCCGGGCGAAGCTGAGTATCGTAATCGTGGTGTTGCCTACTGCCCGCACTGCGATGGTCCGCTCTTCAAAGGTAAGCGGGTCGCCGTCATCGGCGGTGGTAACTCCGGTGTCGAAGCGGCCATCGATCTGGCGGGCGTTGTGGGTCACGTCACCGTCGTCGAGTTCATGGATCAGCTCAAAGCCGATGCCGTGCTCGTCGCCAAGCTCAAGAGCTTGAAGAACACAACGATCGTGCTCAACGCACAGACCACCGAAATTCAGGGTGACGGCAAGACCGTCAACGCCATGACCTACAAAGATCGCGCAACGGGCGAAACGCATCGACTCGATCTCGAAGGCGTCTTCGTACAGATCGGCCTTGTACCCAATACTGAATTCCTCAAAGGCACGATCGAGCTGTCGCGCTTCGGCGAGATCGTCGTCGACCACCACGGTGCCACGAACGCCCACGGCGTTTTCGCAGCAGGTGATGCGACCACGGTTCCATACAAGCAGATCGTCATCGCCGCAGGCGATGGTGCGAAAGCGGCTCTCGGCGCATTCGATTATCTGATCCGCAGTTCAGCACCCACCGCCGAGGCCGCAGCCGCCTGACACGCCGCTGCCGATCCGGCAGCGTTGGACGTTGCAGCGTTCAGGCGTTCTGCATAATCTCCCGACGGCTCTAAACGGAGCCGTCGTGTTGGGGGAACCTGTGTCGACGAATGCCGATTTCGATTCGAATTCTCGCGCGCGAGCACGCCTGCTAGCGGCGGCCGTCTGCGTCAGTGCCCTGAGTCTCACCGCTTGCGGCGGCGGTGGTGGTGGCGCCAATACCCCGGCACCGCCCACCGTGGTCGGACCGCCCCCCGCTCCTCCGCCGCCGCCGGCGCCCCCGCCGCCTCCAGCACCGCCCCCACCGAGCGGACCGAGTTGGTCGTCGGGCGTTTTCCAGGCAGCGAGTAGCTTCAAAGATCGCTGCGAGATTCCCCGCTCAGGCGTGGATCTCAACAATCGCCCCTTCCCCGACAAAGCCGGCACGGCACTCGAGGAGCGCTTCTGGCTGCGCTCTTGGACCAATGAAACCTATCTTTGGAATACAGAAGTCACCGATCAAAACCCGGCTAACTTCAATAGTCGCACCGCCTACTTTGCCGTACTCAAGACCAACGCGATCACGCCCTCAGGCAAAGAAAAAGACGACTTCCATTTCAGTGAGTCAACCGTCGCCTATCAGCAGCGACAAAACTCGGCGCCACGCGCCACTTTCGGCGCTGATCTGATCGCCCTCTCAACGAGGCCACCTCGCGACTACCGTGTCGGCTTTACCGAGCCCCAATCCCCCGCTGCCGCCGTCACCGGTGGGCAGGCTAATTTGGTTCGCGGAACACGCCTCTTGAAAGTGAACGGCATTGATCTCGTCAATGCCAATACGCAATCGGAGATCGATCAACTCAATGCAGGGTTATTCCCCGCAACCGCGGGCGTCAGCACCACCTTCGTCGTGCGAGACCCCGGGGCCACGAGCGATCGAACGATCACGATGACCTCCGTTTCCTTGTCACCGAGCCCGGTCAATCGCACTCGCATCATCAATACGCCGACCGGCAAGGTTGGCTATATCTTGTTCAACACGTTTAGTCCCTTCGAGAGCGAGCGCGCCATTGTCCAAGCGATCACGGAATTGCGGATCAACAGCGTGACCGACCTCGTGCTCGATCTACGTTACAACGGCGGTGGCCTGCTCGCCGTCTCATCCCAACTTGCCTACATGATCGCGGGCGCTAACCGCACGAGCGGGAAGTCGTTCTCACGCTTGCGCTTCAACGCCGGCGCAGGCTCACTCAATCCGGTGACGGGACAAGCCAATAGTCCGACGCCGTTCTACTCGCAGACGCTCGGCTTCACGCTCACGAGCGGCACGGATCTTCCTGCGTTGAATCTTTCACGCGTGTTCATTCTCTCCACCGCCGAAACCTGCAGTGCCAGTGAAGCGGTGATCAACGGATTGCGCGGTATCGATCTCGAGGTCAACCTGATCGGAACGAAGACCTGCGGTAAGCCTTATGGCTTCTACCCGCAGGACAACTGCGGCGAGACCTACTACACGATCCAATTCCAGACGACGAACAACAAGTCCTTCGGCGATTATGCTGACGGTTTCTTGCCGAATAATTCGTCCACGCAGTTCGGTGTACGCATGCCAGGCTGTGAAGTCGCCGACGATCTCACGCGCGAACTCGGCGATCCCAACGAGGCATTGCTCGCAGCGGCGCTGCAGTTCCGCATCAATGGCACCTGCCCGGTGCAACCCTCGGGCGAGTCGGCAACCAAGATGGTTCGACAGAATGTGTCGGGTCTCCCGCTCGAACTGCCGGCGCGCAGTTTGATGGAAACCAATTACGACATGACGATGCCCGCCGATCGATCAGGCACGCGTTGAGATGCGATCACCATCGCATCGGTGTGTGCTGATGGTCGCTCTCGCCTTGGGATCTGCTGCTTGTCAGACGACGGCGCAGGTCTCGGTACGTGCAGCTGTGCTGCTGGACGATAACGAGCGAGCCATCAAAGCGATCCAATCGACACTCGAAAGTGTGATTCAGCAAGGGCGAGTCAACCTCGGCCCGAGCGAACTCACGCGAGACTCCGTCATCACCGTGCTGCCGCCACCGCCGGGTCCTTACGAGGGTAATAGCCCCGCCATGCCGCGCTATTTCGAACTCGTCACGGATGGACAGAGCTGTTTTCTACGCGAGCGTGGCAATGAGACATTGCATTCGGTTGCGGGAGTGAATTGTCGAGCAAAGTGACGCTTCGCCGCGAACGCCACGTTACGTGTAGGCTACGGCGCGAATGCTCATCGCACTCAACAAACCCTTCGGCGTGTTATGCAAATTCATGCCCGAGAAGGATCGCCCGACCCTCGGCGACTATGTTCGCGTGCCGGGTGTCTACCCCGCCGGACGATTGGACGCCGACAGCGAAGGCTTGTTACTCCTGACTGACGATGGCGCGCTGCAGGCACGCATCGCCAACCCACGTCACAAACTCGCCAAGACATATTGGGCACAGGTGGAAGGAATGCCGACCGAAGAGGCGCTGATGCAGCTTCGCCGGGGTGTCGATCTCGGTGACTTCGTCACACGACCGGCCGGTGCCAAACTCATCGACGAACCCGCAAATCTTTGGGCTCGTACACCACCGATTCGACATCGCCTTCGGATACCCACTGCTTGGATCGAACTGACCTTACAGGAAGGCAAAAACCGTCAAGTTCGACGGATGACCGCCAAGGTCGGTTTTCCCACCCTCAGACTGGTGCGTGCCGCCATCGGTCATGTCGAACTTCAGGGTCTCGCGCCGGGCGAGTGGCGCGAAATCGACCCGCGCTCACCCTGGATTGTTGCGCATTAACGCGGCCAAACCCTCGTGACCCAACTTCTTGAGTGTCGCGATATTCGTGGTTGAAATCATATCGGTGTCGCCGAAAGAGTCGACCGCCCGCGCGATGCTCGCCTCACGCAACAGGTGCAACGTGGGATAGGGCGAGCGATTGGTCGCGTTCGTCACATCGTCCGCCTCGGTATCCGCAAACTGATAATCGGGATGGAAGCTCGCGATCTGAATCTCGCCTTCAAGCTCCAGTACCTGTAGCGCCTCGTCCGCGACCTCCAAAAAATCGTTGTAGTCGTGAAAGTCGCGAAGTACATGCGGATGGATGAGCAGTGTCGTCTCGATCTCCTCAGGCGATACCGCGACGAGTCGCTGCAACTCACCGACCAAATCCTCCAGCAAGGCCTCGCGCGTTGTCGCCTCACTGACGACGTAACGAATCAAATCTTTGATTGCTGGCGCCGGCGCGAATGGACACAACTTGAGACCGATCACGACGCGCTCTACCCAGAGCCGGGTGTTGTCGATGAAGGCCTTGTCAGAGAGAGCGCTCATGACTCACTCGAGCCTACTTCGCGGGTGTTAATCGAAACACCTTACCCATCGATTCGGAGACGACGTACACAGCGCCATCAGCGCCTTCCCGGACGTCGCGTACACGCCCGAAGCCAGCGATACGCTCTTCACCGGTCACCGCATTACCCTTCAAAGTCAAGCGGATCAGCATCTGCTCGCGGAGCGAGCCTAAGAAAAGGCTACTGCGCCATTCGGGGAACAGATTACCCGTGTAAAAGCTGAGGCCCGATGGCGCAATCGATTGCGGCAACCAGATCTTCAGCGCCGCCGGGACATCCTCACGCTCCGTCCCTTCACCGATCGTGCGTCCAAGCCCATAGGTCTTGCCGTGGGTGATCACGGGCCAGCCATAGTTGCGGCCCGACTTCAAAATATTGAGCTCATCACCGCCCTGGGGCCCGTGCTCGTGCGCCCATAGATCACCGGTCTGCGGGTGGATCGCAGCGCCCTGCACGTTGCGATTACCGTAAGTGAAAATTTCGGGCTTGACACCCTCGCGCTTCACGAAAGGGTTATCAGCGGGAATGCCACCCGCCTCGGTAATGCGCATCACGCCACCGAGATGGTTACCGAGATTCTGCGCCTCATCCTGCCGACCTCGATCACCGAGTGTCACGAACAGGTTGCCATCACGACCCCAGACAAGTCGTGAGCCGAAGTGATGCCCGGTACCCAGCTTCGGATTCTGACTAAAGATCACCTGCACGTCGCGCACGCTGCATTGCTCGGCTTGACACGAAAGACGTCCGCGCGCGACGTCGGTGCCAACCGCATTCGCATCACCTGCCGCATACGACCAATAGATCAGTTGATTCTGCGAATAGGCCGGATGCGCCACGACATCTAGAAGACCACCTTGTCCACGAGGTGTGACCACTGGCAAACCGGCGACCGGCTTTTCGAGCAACTTGCCATCCCGCATCACGCGCAGATTGCCCGGCTTCTCGGTGATGAGGACCAAGCCATCGGGCAACAAGGCCACACTCCAAGGCGAGGTGAGCCCGCTGGCGAATGTCTCGACATTCAGCGTGTAGCGCTCGGTTTTGATTGGCGCTTCCGACGCGAGACTGCGAGGTAACGCAGCGACCGAGAGCAATCCCACCCAGACGAGCTGGAAATACTTGACCTTGTGCAACGCAAAGCTCATGACTTCCTCCATGAATTCGATGGCGACGTTATGACGGCGCAACGCCACCGATTATCCAGCAAGTTTCGCCCGAAAGTTACCCCGTAGCGCCACTTCACATCTCGTCTTACCATCGATGCCATATGGAAAGCTCGCTGGTAACGACTCTGCTACTGCCCGCGGCACTCGGCATCGTCATGCTTGGGCTCGGCCTTTCGCTGACACTCGCCGATTTCGCACGCGTGATCCGCTATCCCCGCGCCGTGATCGTCGGACTGTTCACTCAGACCGTCGTCTTGGTGATGGGCGCTTACCTGCTGGCGCGTATCTTTGTGCTCTCTCCGGAGCTTGCGGTCGGGCTCATGCTGCTTGCGGCATCGCCAGGCGGCGCTACTGCCAACATCTATAGTCACCTCGCGCACGGCGATGTCGCCCTCAACATCACACTCACCGCCATCAATAGCGCACTCGCATTGCTCACACTGCCCTTGATCGTGAGTTTTGCCCTCGAGCATTTCATGGGCCAGGGTCAATACATACCCCCGCCCACTCGCAAGATCATCGAGGTGGCGGTGATCATCGTCGTCCCGGTCATCATCGGCATGGCGCTGCGCGCCGGACTCCCCTCGCTCGCCGCGCGCCTCGAGAAGCCGATCAAAGTTTTTGCCGTACTGGTGTTAGCTGCGGTTATTTTGGCTGCCATCGGCGCCGAGTGGGAAAAACTACCGACCTTCATCGCCGCCGTGGGCACGGCCTGCCTCGCCTTCAACCTGCTTAGCATGGGAGTCGGTTACGGTCTGCCGAGACTGCTGCGACTGCCGCAGAATCAGTCGATCGCGATTTCGATGGAGATCGGCATTCATAACGGCACGTTGGCGATTTTCATCGCCTTGAACGTGTTGAACAACGCGACGATGTCGATACCGGCTGCGGTTTACAGCCTCATCATGTTCGTGACCGCGGGCGTTTTCGTCGCTTGGCTCAATCGCCAGCGCGCTGCTCACTGAGAGCGCGACTCGGCGCTCTCAGACCCATCCTCGTCGCCAACGCGTGGCATCGGTGAGCTCACGCCAGGCGATCAGCTGAATACGGTGCGAATGCACCGCCTCGATCTCTACCGATACCACCGGCGATCCAGGCGGCTCAGGCTCGATGACCCGTGTAACGAGAAAGTGCTTTTCTTTGTTCCTAGGGGCGACGGCCGTCCACTTGGTGTGCAACAGCTTTTTCGGGCTCAGTACGTTTAAAGCGCCTTTCACTCCCACTCGATCGTCGCCGGTGGCTTGCCGCTGATGTCGTACACAACTCGGCTGATACCTTTGACCTCGTTGACGATGCGACGAGAGCAGACATCGAGCAGCTCGTAAGGCAAATGCGCCCAGTGCGCTGTCATGAAATCGATCGTTTCGACAGCGCGCAGCGCAATCACCGGATCGTGTCGTCGACCATCACCGGTCACACCGACGCTCTTGACTGGTAAAAACACGGCGAACGCCTGGCTCGTCTTGTCGTACCAGCCGGCTTTACGCAGCTCTTCGATGAAGATGTGATCAGCAAGCTGCAGAGTGTCGGCCGCTTCACGCGTCACTTCACCCAAAATGCGTACACCGAGCCCGGGACCCGGGAACGGATGTCTGTAGACCATCTCGGCCGGCAAACCGAGCTCGACGCCGATGCGGCGCACTTCATCTTTGAAGAGCTCGCGTAACGGTTCGACGAGCTTCAACTTCATGTGAGCCGGCAGTCCACCGACGTTGTGATGGCTCTTGATGACATGCGCCTTACCGGTTTTGCTGCCGGCCGACTCGATGACATCGGGGTAAATCGTACCTTGCGCCAAGAACTCGACGCGATCGCCTGCAGTACGGCCATCGCCCTCACCGGCCAACTTCTTGGCCTCTTCGTCGAATACTTCGACGAACAAGCGGCCGATGATTTTTCGTTTAGCCTCGGGGTCCGAAACGCCTTTGAGCTCGCCGAAAAAACGCTCGGCGGCATTCACCCGGATCACTCGAACACCGAGATTACGGGCGAAGATATCCATCACGGCATCGCCTTCGCGGTATCGCAGCAGCCCGTGATCGACGAATACGCAAACCAACTGATCGCCGATGGCCTTGTGCAGTAGTGCGGCAACCACCGATGAGTCGACACCGCCCGAAAGCCCCAGCAGCACTCGACCCTTACCGACTTGCGCGCGCACGCGAGCGATCGCATCTTCAATGATATTGCCGGCGTTCCAGCTCGCTTCGCAGCTACAAATTTCGCGCAAGAAACGCTGGTAGATCCGCGTGCCTTGCTTCGTATGAGTCACTTCCGGGTGGAACTGCAGAGCGTAGTAGCGACGCGACTCATCGGCCATGCCGGCGATCGGCACATCCCCCGTGGAGGCGATGGCTTTAAATCCTTCAGGCAAGGCGACGACCTGATCACCGTGACTCATCCACACATCAAGCAGGCCGTGACCTTCGGCGTTCACGCGGTCTTCGATATCGCGTAGCAATGCCGAGTGACCGCGCGCGCGGATTTCCGCATAACCAAATTCATGAACGGCGCCCGGCTCAACTCGACCACCCAGCTGTGCCGCCATGGTTTGCATGCCGTAGCAGATGCCGAGCACCGGCACGCCAAGCTGAAATACCGCCGCCGGCGCTGCGGGCGCACCGGCAACGGTCACCGACTCGGGACCGCCCGAGAGGATGATGCCCTTGGGGCCAAACTCGCGAACCGCGGTATCACCGACATCCCAAGGATGGATCTCGCAGTACACACCCAGCTCGCGTACGCGCCGCGCGATGAGCTGCGTGTACTGCGACCCGAAATCGAGGATGAGGATTCGGTCGGCGTGAATGTCGGTCATGAAATTCGGTAGTTCGGTGCTTCTTTGGTGATCGTGACATCGTGAACGTGCGACTCGCGCACACCCGCCGTCGTGATACGCACGAACGAAGGCCGTGTGCGCATCTGCTCGATGGAGTGACTGCCTGTATAGCCCATCGCTGCTCGTAAGCCACCCGCAAGCTGGTGCAGGATGTTGAGGATGCTGCCTTTGTATGGCACGCGACCTTCAATGCCCTCGGGGACGAGCTTTTCGAGCTCGGTGGTAGTGTCTTGGAAGTATCGATCACTCGAGCCGTGGCGCTCCGCCATCGCCCCTAGCGAGCCCATACCGCGATAGCTCTTGTAGCTCGCACCTTGAAAGAGTTCGACATCGCCCGGCGATTCTTCGGTACCGGCAAAAAGGCCGCCGATCATCACGGCATGTGCGCCTGCCGCGAGCGCCTTGGCGACATCACCCGAATACCGAATGCCACCGTCGGCAATCAGCGGCACACCGGTGCCCTCGAGACCGGCCGTCACGTTGGCGACCGCCGTAATCTGCGGCACGCCGACGCCAGCGACGATACGCGTCGTGCAGATCGACCCGGGGCCGATGCCCACCTTGACGCCGTCGGCGCCTGCGGCCACCAAGGCCTTGGCTGCCTCGGCCGTCACGATGTTGCCGCCGATGACTTGCAGATCGCCCCAGCGCGACTTGATCTTCTCGACCATCTGAATCACGCCGCGCGAGTGCCCGTGCGAAGTGTCGACGATGACCGCATCGACGCCGGCCTCACGCAACGCCGCAACGCGATCGAAGGTGTCGGGCGAGGTGCCAACCGCGGCACCGACGCGTAAACGCCCACTCTCGTCTTTACAGGCACGCGGTCTTTCGGTTGCCTTCTGGATATCTTTGACCGTAATCAAACCACGCAGCTCGTGATTGTCACCGACGACGAGCACCTTCTCGATGCGATGCCTATGAAAGAGTTGCAAGACATCTTCACGCGGCGCGTTCTCGCGCACGGTGACGAGACGATCCTGCGGCGCCATCACCGAGGAGACCGGCGCATCGAGATGGGTTTCGAAGCGAAGATCGCAACTCGTCACGATGCCAACGACCTGCTTACCGCGCACGACCGGCATGCCCGAGATGCCCTTCGAACGCGTGATTTCCAAGACTTCACGGATCGTCGTTTCGGGGGTGACCGTGATGGGATCCGCGACGACACCGCTTTCGAACTTTTTCACCCGAGCCACTTCGAGAGCCTGCGCTTCGATGGTCATGCTCTTGTGGATGATGCCGATGCCACCCTCTTGCGCGATGGCAATCGCCAGGCGAGCCTCGGTGACGGTATCCATCGCTGCCGAGACGATCGGCAGATTCAAGCGAATCTTGCGAGTCAGTTGCGTGGAGAGGTCAACTTCGCGCGGCAGCACTTCCGAGTACGCCGGGACCAATAGCACGTCATCGAAGGTGAGTGCTTCTTCGAGAATTCGCATGGAGGGGACCGTCCAAGAAGTGATTGGACGTCCCATTCTACCGCACCCGCCCAGACCCGGTAAACTCGGCCCCCATGCCGACACCCGAGCGCGATGTTTATACCGTCGGACGCCTGAACCGCGAGGTCAGGCTGCTCATCGAGCACGGCATGCCGACCCTCTGGGTCGAGGGGGAGCTGACCAACTTCTCGCGTCCCGCCTCCGGCCACTGGTACTTCACCCTGAAAGACCGCGACGCGCAGGTCCGCTGTGCCATGTTCCGCCAGCGGAATGCAGCGCTGCGATTCGTACCCCGCGACGGCCAGCTCGTCATGGCGCGAGTTCGTGTGGGACTCTACGAGCCGCGGGGCGAGTACCAGCTCCAAGTTGAACATCTCGAGGATTCCGGTGTCGGTGCACTGCGCCGCGAGTTCGAGCGCCTGAAAGAGAAACTGCAAACGGAGGGACTGTTTGCAAGCGAGCTCAAGCGTCCTCTGCCGACCTTGCCCACTCGCATCGGTGTTGTCACCTCACCAACGGGTGCCGCCATTCGCGACATCCTGCACATCCTTGCGCGACGCTTTGCGAGCGTGCCCGTGGTGATCTATCCGACCGCCGTCCAAGGCAAAGATGCCGTACCGCAATTGCTCGCTGCTCTGTCAGCTGCCAGCGCGCGTCAAGAGTGCGACGTCCTGATCGTCGCGCGCGGTGGCGGCTCGATGGAGGATCTGTGGGCTTTCAACGACGAGGCGGTTGCACGCGCGATTCGAGCCGCTCCAATGCCCGTCGTGACCGGCATCGGTCATGAAATCGATTTCACCATTGCCGATTTCGTAGCCGATGTGCGCGCACCCACACCATCGGGTGCGGCCGAGCTCGTCGTGCCCGACTCAAGCACCTGGCGTCATTCCCTCGTCAAACTTTCACATCGACTGCAGCAAACACTCTCGCGACGTTTGCTCGATGATCGCAGCAGCTTGCAGCAACTGCGTCGACGTCTTGAGCTCGCGCATCCAGGTCAGCGCGTCAATCAAGGCGCGCAGAAGCTCGATGAGCTGACGCAACGACTCGCGGCTGCTTGGGCTTTACAGAGCTCGCAGCGCGCCACACGGCTACAGCGTATTGAGATTCGCTTGGCTGCCGTCACGCCACGTCATCACCTCAACGCACTGCGCGAACGACTCACTCGACTCGACCATCGTTTGCACCAAGGATGGCTGCAGGAATGGCAGCAACGACAGCAACGTCTTGCGCTCGCCTCGCGCACGCTGAATGCCGTCAGTCCGCTTGCCGTGCTCGATCGCGGCTATGCCCTCGTGACCCTAACCGATACCGGGCAGCTCATTCGTAAGGCCAGCGACGCGCCGATTGGCAGCATCATCGAAGCTCGCGTGGCTAACGGAACATTACAAGCGCAGGTGATTGCGCCGAAAGCACCATCCGATGAGGACTCTCGCTAAATGATTCGCTCGATGATTCGATCTTTCGTACTCGTCTGTCTCGCGATGGGCATGTCGATCGCGAACGCAGAACTCACTCTGCCTCGCGCGAGCGCCGTTCCAGGCGGTGTTGTGATGATCGATATCGAAGGCGAATCGATCGAGGCACCCTACGTCAGCTTCGAGGGCGATGCCGTGATGGTGTTACCGCGTGAACGGGGTTGGGTTGCGCTTGTCGGCATCCCGCTCGCGCGCACACCGGGTCCTGCAGCGATCCAAATTCGTCGCGGCTCGAGCACCCTGACCCGTGGTTTCACGATCGAGGGGAAGCAATATCGAACGCAAGCGCTGAAGGTCGCCCCGAAGCATGTCGATCTGTCGCCTGCTGATGCGGCGCGCGTCGAACGTGAGCAACCGCATCTGCGAGCGATGTACGGCACATTCACCGCCCAGATGCCCGAGAGCCTGCGTTTCATTCCGCCGGTCAAAGGCCCTCGATCGAGTTCCTTTGGCTTGCGACGCGTGTTCAATAACCAGCCCCGCAACCCGCATTCAGGGATGGATATCGCGGCTCCCGTCGGTACGCCGGTTGTCGCACCCGCACCCGGCACGGTGATCGATACCGGCGATTATTTCTTCAACGGCGGCACGGTGATCGTCGATCACGGTCGCGGGCTTGTGACGATGTACTGCCACTTGAGCCGCATCGACGCCAAGGTGGGTCAAAAAGTATCCGCTGGCGAGAAGCTCGGCGAAGTCGGCGCGACCGGACGGGTCACGGGACCACACCTGCACTGGGGCGTTGCGCTCAATCGCGCGTTCGTCGACCCCGCGCTTTTTCTCGAATCTGCGAGCGCGTCGCCCTGATCGGACGCTGATCGGGACGGGCGTACGGATTTTTGTCGGTGCGATATTCGATCGCGACCGGCGAGGCGAATAGGTCGAATTCTTTTCTGAATACGTTCGCGAGATAACGCGTATACGACTCGGGGACCTGATTGGTCTGATTGCCGTGGATGATGATTCGCGGTGGATTGCGACCGCCTTGGTGAGCATAACGCAATTTGATCCGGCGGCCTCGCACCATCGGCGGTTGGTGCTGCACCATCGCGCGTTCCAGCGTCTTGGTGAGTTTCGGCGTCGGAATTTCGGTCATCGCCGCGTCGTAGGCTTTGATGGTGGCCACGACGAGTTCGCCAACGCCCGTTCCATGTCGCGCTGAAATGAAATGCACCGGCGCATAGGGAACGAAGTCGAGCTTGAATTCCAACTGTCGACGAATTTCGTCGCGCTGTTCGACCGGGATACCGTCCCACTTATTGACTGCGATGAGTAACGCGCGACCCCGGTTCAAGGCGAGACCCAACACGTTGGCATCCTGCTCGCCGATGGTGTCGTGCGCATCGACCACGAATATCACGACATGCGCCGTGTCGATTGCCTGCAACGTGCGGGCGACACTCGCTTTCTCGATGAAATCTTCGACCTTACCTCGACGGCGAACACCGGCCGTATCGATCAAAGTAAACTCGCGACCATCGCGTTCGAAGGGCACGAAAATGCTGTCTCGCGTGGTGCCCGGCATGTCACTCGCGATGACACGCTCTTCACCGATCAGACGATTGACCAGCGTGGATTTACCGACGTTGGGTCTGCCGATGATGGCGATACGAATGCGGCCATCGTTGGGGTTGCTGCTGCGCTCGATCGCCTCCGGGTCGAAGTCGGCGAGCACGTGATCCATGAGCTCACGACAGCCATCACCATGCGCTGAGGCAATCGCAATAGGGTCGCCGAGGCCCAAAGAATAAAAATCGGAAGCGGCTGTGGTGGGGTCGAGCCCCTCCGCTTTGTTGACGGCGAGGACCACCTTCTTGCCGGAGCGTCTTAACTCGCTCGTGACCCAGTGATCTTGGGGCGTCAGACCCGTACGCGCATCAGCTAAAAAAACCAGGACATCAGCCTCAGCGACGGCACGCTCGGTCTGTAAGCGCATCGGCGTCTCGATGCCTGAGGGCTGCTCGACGAGCCCACCCGTATCGACGACCACATACGGAATCGGGCCGAGTTTTCCGTAACCGTACTGACGATCGCGGGTGACGCCCGGCATATCGGCGACGAGCGCATCGCGCGTGCCTGTCAGACGATTGAATAGCGTGGACTTACCGACGTTGGGCCGCCCCACGAGCACGACTACCGGCAACATGCTCGGGGCTCCTGAAAAATCAGCCGCGCGGACGGAAGGCCGTCACACGGCCCTCGTCATCCTGCAGCACGATGAGATCGCCGGCACGAACCGGAGGATTGCTGACACGAGTGCCCGCCTTGGTGCGCGCCACGAAAGCGCCCGTGCCGGCATTCAACCAGTGCACGTAACCCTCGAAGTCCGCCACAGCCACATACGCACCAATCGCGACCGGTGCAGAGAGACCGCGCAACCGCAGACCATCCTGTCGCCACACCTCGACACCGGAGCGACGGCGCAAGGCGATCACCTCGCCCGTGGCGGTGCTGACGTAAACCGATTCATCGTCCACATCGAGCCCGCGATGACTCGAGATCTCGCGTGACCACCAGGACTGTCCCGAGTCGAGCGCGAGCATCGCGACACGCCCCTGGAAACCGGCCACGAAGACATCGACACCCGATACTTTGACCGCCGCGTCGATATCAACCAAACGTTCGAGCTCAGTGCGACCTCGCGGTGCAGAAACCAGTTGCTCCCAGAGCACTTCGCCGTTGCGCGTCTCGGCAGAGATCACACGGCCATTATCGAAACCGCAAATTGCCGCGTTACCCGCTACAACAGGTGCGGCAGCACCGCGCAAGGTGAGACGCGGAATTTGCTGCTCTTCACGCCACAACACTTTGCCATCGTCGCGCGACAAACCCAGCAGCACACCAGCAACCGTACGTACGACGACCGCATCGGGCGCGATCGCGGGTGCCGAGAGCACTTCACCGCCGACCGGCACCGTCCAGAGCGTCGTTCCCGTGGCCTGATCGAGCGCAATCAACTCGCCGTTGGCAGAGCCCACCGCCACGATGCCAAAACCTGCACCGGGGCCGCCGGTCAGCTCAGCGCGAGTACGTGCGCGCCAGAGCGTTTTGCCATTGGCCTGTGAAATGGCGAGGACGTCGCCGTCGCGACCCGCCGCATAAACCACTTCACCATCCACCGCAGGAGCGAGTCCTGCGCGCATGACCGGGTCTCCGCCGCCGATCGAGACGCTCCAGACTCGATCGACTTCGAGACTCGACTTGAAGTCGACGAGCTCAGCTGGCGGCTCGATATCTTTGTCCTTGTCGCAACCCGAAAGCAGACCAAAGACGCCGAGCGCCAGAGCCGCCAAAGCGTAACGTGAGCTGAGCTTGAAACGAGTCATGCAGATTCTCCGATCCTCACGGACCCTTTGGCGCCTCGATACCATCGGCTTGGGCATCAGCGATCTTCAAACGCAGACCTTCGAGATCAACCGTTGCAGGCTTCGCAGGATCGCTCGATGCCGCTTCGGCTTTTTGCCAAGCCGCCAAGGCGGCAGCACGATCACCCTTGGCGTGTAGCGCATCACCACGAACGTCATCGAAACGAGCTGCGAATGCGCCAGGCTCAACGGCATTGAGTGTCGCAAGAGCCGCATCGGCGTTGCCCTGGGCGATCTGCACTCGGGCTAAACGCACGCGGGCGACCAACTGCAACTGCGGATCATCCGAGCCGGTCATGACACGCTCTAGGCGCGTGACCGCTTCACCCAACTCGTTGGCTTCGACGTGCACGCGAGCAGCGAGCAGATCGGCTTGATCCGCATAGGCTGACGAGGCGTACTCGGCTCGCAATGCGTCGACCGCCGTGAGTGCGGCCGCGCGATCGTTTTTCTCGAGCGTTTCGATGATGCGCTGATAGGACTCGCTCGCCTCGACGTGACGACGCTCGATTCGCGCCTCCCACCAACGCCATCCGGCGAGCGCGCCCAATCCGAGCACGACACCCGCCACCAACCAAGGGCCGTTCTCGCGGATCCAGCGCTTGACGCGCTCCCACTGTTCTTGTTCGTTGTAATAATCGTCATCGATCACGTTCGTTACTCCTGACGTGAAAACCATTGGCTAACGGTCTCGACCGTCGCCGTCAAAGAAATCTCACTCGCCTCGCCCGCACCCTCGCGCAAGGGCTTCATCTGCACGACACCGCGCGCGAGCTCATCCTCACCGAGCACGAGAGCCAAAGGGGCACCGCTGCGGTCGGCTCGACGGAACTGAGCCTTGAAATTACCCCCGCCCAAATTGGTCTCGATACGACGACCTGGCATCGCCCGGCGCAGCATATCGGCAAGCCGAAACGACTCGCGTACCGCGGCCACGCCTTGCGCCACCAAATAAACATCGGCCTGCGGCGCCTTCGGTGCCGTGTCCGCTTGCTCTAGCAGCGCCACGACACGCTCAACACCCATCGCAAAACCGATGGCCGGTGTTGCCTCGCCGCCAAGCTGAGAAATCAGCCCGTCATAGCGTCCGCCAGAACAAACCGCATCCTGCGCACCCAGGGCATCGGTCACCCACTCGAAGACCGTGCGAGAGTAGTAGTCGAGACCGCGCACAAGTCGCGGATTGACCGTGTACGGAATTCCGAGCGCATCGAGCATGGCACGAAGTTCAGCGAAATGGTCTTTCGATTCGGCATCGAGGTAGTCCGGCAGCGTCGGCGCTGCCGAGATCATCGATTGCATCGCAGGATTCTTGCTGTCGAGGATGCGCAGCGGATTTCCTTCAAGTCGACGGCGACTGTCTTCGTCCAGCGTGTCGTAATGCGAGCGGAAATAGTCGGTCAGCTCGGCACGATAAGCGCGACGCGCATCCGCCGTGCCCAAAGAATTGATCTGCAGAGCGACTCGCGTAATACCGAGACGCTGCCAGAAAGCATTTGAAAGCGCGATCAATTCGGCATCAATGTCGGGGCCCGCAAAACCGATCGCCTCGACGTCGATTTGGTGAAACTGACGGAATCGGCCTTTCTGCGGCTTCTCGTGTCGGAACATCGGGCCGACGCACCACAATTTGTGCCGTGCGCCGCGCAACATGCCGTTTGAGATCGCTGCGCGCACCATGCCGGCCGTCGCTTCGGGACGCAGCGTCAGACGCTCTCCGCCCTTGTCCTCGAAGCTGTACATCTCTTTCTCGACAACGTCGGTGTACTCACCGATCGCGCGCTTGAAAAGATCGGTCTGCTCCACCACGGGCACACGCATCTCTTCGAACGCATAGGCGTGCAACAACTCACGCGCGGTAGCCTCGAGAAACTGCCAACGCGCGATCTCGGCGGGCAACACATCGTTCATGCCCTTGACGGGCTGGATCATCGGAGCAGTCATGGTGCAGTAGATCGGGTGTTGCGCGCCGCGGCTCGTTGCACGTTACCTGCGGCATCAATGGTGACAAAAGCCGTCGCGTTGTAAACGAACGCAGCGGGGAGCGTGATCGGTCGGCCGTCGAGTTCAATCGCAACCGCATCCGCGCGACCGAGTACGACACTGAACGGTGCGTCACCGCGCAGCGCGAGTGGCGTTCCCGCAGCCGCATTGCCGTAATAGCGACGCCGGTTACTCGCGTCGTAGACCTCGATCCACGAGGACTGACGCGGAACGAGTCGCAGCACTGCCACGCCCGCTGTTGCAGCTAGGGGAGCTGCCGCCACGGGAGCTGCCACCACCGGAGTTTCCGGTATTGGTGTGGCGGCGGATACGGCTGTCGGTTCGACTTCGGGTTGAGCTGGGGGCGATAGCGAAGCCACCTCGGCAGATGCCTCGGTCTTTACGGCGCTCGGCATTACAGCCGGTGCCGTCGCAGCGGGCGCCGGTACGGCGGCTGATGCAGGTGACGATGCGGTTGAGGCCAGTTCGCTACTGGCGCCCCAACGCAAGATCACCCAAACCGCTGTCGCAATGATCACCGTTGTACCCGCCACCATCGCGCGACGAGCCCACACTTTGGGATCGACCGCGGGGACGGGTGCGCGCGGGATACGCGCGAGATCCGGTTCGGCGAGTTTTTCGGCGCGCAGTTCGGCCCATGCGCTCATCAACTGACCGGTTGGGGCACCGAGATAATCACCGTAGCGACGCAAATGCCCCTGCACGAACACAGGTGCACCCAATTCTTCGAAACGATCGGACTCGAGTGCGCGCAGCAGCGCCTCATCACAATGTAGCTGCGCAGCCGCCTCAGCGAGGGTCACGCCTTTGGCAGCCCGCGCGCTCGAGAGAAGGGAACCTATGGACTCACTCACGAAGCGAGCCCCGCAGAAAGCGCACCGGCCAACTTGTCACCGAGGCGGATTCGAGTGCGATCGTTCACCTTGCCGGCCAACTGACCGCAAGCAGCGTCGATGTCGTCACCCCGAGTTCGGCGAATCGTCGCGAGCACACCGCGCTGAATCAACTCGTCTCGAAAACGCGTGATCACTGGCATCGGTGAACGGCGATAGCTCGTACCGGGGAAAGGATTGAATGGAATCAAATTAAGCTTGGCGGGACGACCTTTGAACATCTTCGCGAGCGCGCGTGCGTGCTCGAGTTGATCGTTGACGCCATCGAGCATGACGTATTCGAAAGTCACGCTACGACCGTTTTGCTCGTCGATATAGTGCCAGCAAGCATCGAGCAGTTCGGCGATCGGATGCTTGCGGTTGATGGGCACGAGCTCGTTGCGCAGTTCATCGTTAGGCGCATGCAGCGACACGGCCAGCGCGCAGTTGACCTCTTCAGCGAGCTTGTACATCTGCGGTACGAGGCCCGAGGTCGACAAGGTCACGCGACGGCGCGAGATATCGAAACCGAGGTCATCCAAAAGAATGCGAATCGCCGGCACGACGTTGCGAAAATTCGCGAGCGGTTCGCCCATGCCCATGAACACGACATTGGTGATGCGTCGATCACCACCCGGCTCGAAACCGAGTTCGCGATTGGCGAGCCATACCTGCCCCACGATTTCGGCCGTCGAGAGATTGCGATTAAATCCCTGCTGCGCGGTCGAACAAAAGGAACAGTCGAGAGCGCAGCCCACCTGCGAGGAGATGCACAGCGTGCCGCGGTCGACCTCCGGGATGAATACCATCTCGAAGGCCTGCGAACTATCGGCACGCAGCAACCACTTGCGGGTGCCGTCGGCCGAATCGTGCCGCGAGACGATCTCGGGCACGCGAATTTCGGCGCAGTCTTGCAACTGCGCGCGAAAATCTTTGGCGAGATCCGTCATAGCGGCAAAGTCGCCCTCCGCGCGTTTGTACATCCAGCTCATCAGCTGGCGCGCGCGGAAGGGCTTATTGCCGAGGCCGCCCACGAACGACTCAAGCTCGGTTCTTTCGAGCCCGAGCAGATTCGTTCGCGGTGTAACGGCCTCAGTCATTGCGTCGATCGCAAGCGCGGGCGTGTCAGCCGCGCGGGCAAATCTCGATGCCGCGGAAGAAGTAGGCGATTTCCTGAGCCGCCGTCTCCGGACCGTCGGAACCGTGCACCGTGTTGGCTTCGATGCTCTCGGCGAGATCGGCGCGGATCGTACCCGGCGCAGCCTTCTTCGGATCGGTGGCACCCATGATCTCGCGGTTCTTCGCGATAGCGTTCTCGCCCTCGAGCACCTGCAGCATCACTGGACCCGACGTCATGTACTTCACGAGGTCGTTGAAGAACGGACGCTCACGATGAACCGCGTAAAAGCCTTCCGCCTCGGACTTGGACAAATGCACCATGCGAGCGGCGACGATCTTGAGACCCGCCTGCTCGAAGCGACGATAGACCTCACCGATGAGGTTGCGGGCGACGCCGTCGGGTTTGACGATCGAAAAAGTGCGTTCCAAGGCCATGCGAAACATCCTTCAAGGTTTGTAGGGAAAAAGGGTAGCCGCGTAGTGTACCCGCGAGGGCACCACCCCGGCAACGCGAGGGTGCGCGCAAGTGACTGGACGGCAAGGTTTTTTTAAACGCTGAAGCTTTCTCCGCAACCACATTCGCCCTTGACGTTGGGGTTGCGGAACTTGAACGCCTCATTGAGGCCCTGCTTCACGAAATCGATCTCGGTGCCATCGATCAGAGGAAGGCTCGCGGGATCGACGAAGACCTTGACCCCTCGATCCTCGAACACGAGATCTTGAGGTTCGGTGGCGTCGGCGTAATTGATGACGTAAGCGAAGCCGGAGCAGCCGGTCTTACGCACCCCGAGTCGCAGCCCAATGCCCTGGCCACGGCTTTGGAGGAAGTTCTTCACGCGATCCGCCGCAGCGGGCGTCAAGGAAATCGTCATGGTCTCGTTTCACCTCGTGAGTCGCTTGATTCTAGCGCCTCTTTTGCGGCGCGCCAGGCATCTTCGACTCGGATCAAGCGCCCGAGTTTCTCGGTGGGTATCTGAAATTGTTCGGCCCACAATGTCGGGCTACCAAGATCTCTCGCGTCGGGCATTCGACCCGGCCAATCCCGCTCAAAGGCCTGCAGGACGCGCCAAAGGTCGGGACAGGCGAAGGCCCTAAATCGAACCGCCGCAATCCGACCCGTCGCATCGAGGGCGAGAAAGCAGCGTACTCGCATCCCTTCGCGATGGGAGCCCGCCTCGCCCACTGCCCAAGCAGAGTCGACCCCTGAGATCGGTTCAGGCGCGGCCTCGGCATCGCGAGCACGAAGCTCTAGCACAGCGCGACGAATCACCGTGGCAGCAACGCGGGCGTGCTCGGTCGTATTGTTGCGGCCGAAAGCGACTCGCAAAGTGGAACGGGCCCACTCCGTCGGCACGCCCTGGGCGCGCAAGACGTACGACGGTTCCCCCGAAGCCGAATCGCACGCGGCCCCACTCGAGATAGCGATCTCCGGAAGGGCAGCGAGCAAGCTCTCGCCTTCGACGCCCTCGAACGTGACGGATACCAAACCCGGCAAGCGTCGCTCGGCGTGGTCGTTAAATCGCAGCCCCTCGAGATCCGCGAGCGCCTGTTTGAATTCACGCGCGAGCGCCGCCGTATGTTGGGCATCGGCGTTCATTCGACGGGCTGCAAGACGCGCAGCGACAGCGAAACCGACAATCTGGTGGGTCGCCAAAGTACCCGGCCGGAGCCCGCGCTCATGACCGCCACCGTAGCTCAAGGGTTCGAGCCAAGGTCGCGCGCGCGCCGACACATAAAGTGCCCCGATCCCCTTGGGTCCGTACATCTTGTGCGCCGAGATCGATAGCAGGTCGACATCGAGCGCGTGGACGTCGATGGACAACTTGCCGACCGACTGCGCCGCATCAACGTGCAAAAACACCTGCGCCTCGCGACAGATAGCCGCGATCGCAGCAATGTCTTGAACCACGCCCGTTTCATTGTTGGCGTGCATGATCGACACCAACTGCGTGCCCTCACGCAACGCGGTACGTACGGCTGCCGGATCGATCAAGCCATCGGATTGCGTCTCGAGCCACGTCACCTGCCAACCGCGCTTTTGCAGATATTTGCAGGGATCGAGCACCGCCTTGTGTTCGGTGCGCGAAGTGACGATGTGCCGACCGAGATCGCTACGACCGCGCGCCATCCCCAAAATAGCGAGATTGTCAGACTCGGTTGCGCCCGAAGTGAAGATGATCTCGCGCGGATCCGCTCCGATGAGTGCAGCGAGATCGCTGCGCGATTGCTCGATGAGATCGGCGGCCAATCTGCCGAAATAATGCGTAGTCGATGAGGGATTGCCGATACCCGTCTCGCCGGCGAGGCAATCTCGCATGGCGTTGATCACCTCAGGATCACAGGGTGAAGTCGACGCGTGGTCGAGAAAAATCGGCGCGGCCGGTAAGGTCACTCGCGCGGCCCCGCCTGACGGCGTTTGTTCTGCACCGCGGTGAGAATGCCGCGCATGATGTTGGCTTCGTTCTGGTCGAGCTCGGCGCGATTGATGAAACGGCGGATACGCTCCATCAAATGTTTACCGCTCGCCGTTCGATCCCGAAAGCCGATCTCCTGCAGAACCTGCTCAAGGTGCACGTACAAACGCTCCATGTCGTCCGCTGGCGCGAGCGGCACGAGTGACGGCGCGGATTCGTGGCGCGCACCGCGAGCTCGATAGACCTCGTAAGTGACGAGTTGCACCGCCATCGCCAAATTGAGCGAGGCATATTCGGGATTCGCCGGGATGCGTAACAACAAATGGGCCAGCGATAACTCGGCGTTGGTGAGACCCGTGCGTTCGTTGCCGAACATCAGCGCCACGGGGCCGCGTCTGGATTCCTCGACCACCCGCGCGGCCGCATCACGAACGTCTAACACCCGAAAGTTTTGATCTCGATCGCGAGCGGTGGTCGCCACGACCAGCCCACACCCGGCGAGACCGTCCTCGATCCGCTCGACCACCCTAGCCTGTTCCAGAACATCGGTCGCACCGGAGGCGCGAGCACTGGCCTCACTGTGCGGAAACTCGCGCGGTCGAACCAGCACCAGCTGCGAGAGTCCCATGTTTTTCATGGCGCGGGCGACCGCCCCGATGTTGCCAGGGTGGGAAGTCTCGATGAGAACGACGCGGATGTCGGCGGGGGCTGGTATCACGCGTGTTATTCTAACGGCGTTTTCCATCGCTCTTTGCCAACATGCAGCCATTACTCAACATCGCGGTACGCGCGGCACGCCGTGCGGCCGAAGTCATCGTACGTAGTCTCAATCGCCTCGATTCGCTCGAAATCTCGAGCAAGAGTCGGAACGACTTCGTGACCGATGTCGATCGGGCTGCCGAGGCCGAGATCATCTCCACCATCCGTCGCGCCTACCCCGATCACGCCTTCCTGTGTGAAGAGAGTGGCGCACTCGGTTCGAGCCCCTTCGAGTGGGTCATCGATCCGCTCGATGGCACGACCAACTTCATCCATGGCTTCCCGCAGTTCTGCGTGTCGATCGCCTGCCGCATTCGTGGGCGAGTCGAGCATGGCGTCGTCTACGACCCGATGCGGCAGGAAGTTTTCACCGCCTCACGTGGCGATGGCGCCCACCTTGAGAACCGCCGCATCCGTGTGACGAATCTACGTGGACTCGAAGGCGCCCTCATCGGCACCGGCTTCCCGTATCGCGCCAACACGCAGCATCTCGACGCTTACATGGCGATGCTCAAGGACGTGATGATCGCGAGTGCAGGCGTCCGACGCCCAGGCTCTGCCGCGCTCGATTTGGCCTATGTTGCCGCTGGACGCACCGACGGTTTCTTCGAAATTGGGCTCGGCCCCTGGGATACCGCTGCGGGCACACTCTTGATCGAGGAAGCGGGCGGACGAGTGGGAACCTTGAGCGGCGGTGAATACACCCAAGGTGGCAACATCATCGCAGGCTCACCCAAGGTCTACGACGCTCTGGTCGCGCTCTGCAAGCCGCATCTGACCGATACGCTGCGCGAGGCTTGATCGCTCCAGCGCGAGAACGCGCGCTTAAGGAACGATCGTCGTAAACAAGTAAACCGCGAAGATGACTAGATGCACCGTGCCTTGCAGTACGGTGGTTCTGCCGGTGCTGAACGACTGGGTACAGACCAGCAAAGACAGTCCGAGCAGTACGATTTCTTTGGGACCCAAGCCAAGCTCCAGCGTCCAGCCCATCGCGATGGAAATCACGGCAAGCGTTGGGATCGTGAGGCCAATGGAGGCGAGCGCCGAGCCGAGTGCCAAATTCATGCTCGTCTGAAGGCGATTCGCGCGGGCGGCGCGGAACGCGGCAATGCTCTCGGGCAACAGAACCAGGGCTGCGATGAATACACCCGCTGCCGCCACCGGCGCGCCGACCGCACGAGCTAGGCTGTTGAGACCCGGCGCGAGCGCCTTTGCCAACAAGACAACAGCCACGAGCGCGAGCACCAAGGCAATGAAGGTCCAACCGAGCGGCGCGCGCTCGACGTGCCCCACCGGCGCTTTACCCTCGGACACTGCCGAAGTCTCGGCGAGGATCTTCTCGTGTATTTCGTCGAGGAAATAATCTCGATGCTTGATCGTCTGGATGAAGACGAACGCACCGTAGAGCACTAGCGACACGAAACCCACGAAAGCCAACTGCAGCATCGAGTAGGCACCGCCGGGCGCGGAGGTGGTGAAGTTGGGTAATACCAGAGTCAGGACCGACAGGGCCGTCAGCGTCGCGAGCGCCGCACTCACGCCTCGCCGCGTGAAGGTCTGCTCACCGTGCGACAACGCGCCAGATAGCAGACACAGACCCACCATGCCGGTGATGATGATCATCACGGCAGCGAACACCGTATCACGCACCAACGTCGGCACCGGCCCATCGCCGCTCAACATCAAAGAAATAATCAGTGCCACCTCGATGATGGTGACCGCAACCGCCAGAACCAGCGTTCCGTAAGGTTCACCTACGCGCTCGGCAATGACCTCCGCGTGATACACGGCGGCCAACACCACGAATACCAGAACGAAGACAGTCGATACCGTTGCAAGCGTGGCTGGCAACATCGACCCCGCGATGCCCAAAACCAAGCCGATGATCGGAACCCATGCTTGCCAGCGCAGCAAAGCATTCATGGGTCTAGTCTCCCGAAGACTTGCGCTCGAGACTATCGACGACCGCCGTCGTGACCATGTCAGCACCTACGTTAACCATCGTGCGAGTCATGTCGAGCAGACGGTCCGCACCCAAGACGATGCCAATACCCTCAGCTGGCACACCGAAGGTAATCAAAAGTCCGGCGATGATCGGGAGTGATCCGCCGGGAATACCCGCCGCCGCCACGGCGCCAAGCACCGCAAGCAGCAACAGCGTGACCTGCTGAGAAAAGTCTAGGTGGATGCCGAATACCTGCGCGACGAACAGCACCACACAGCCCTCGTACAGCGCAGTGCCTGCCATGTTCATGGTGGTGCCGAGCGGCAGAACGAAACCCGCCGTCGTGGGCTTCATGCCGAGATCGCCCCGCGCCGAAGCGAGCGCGGCTGGCAAGGTCGCGCTGCTCGAACTCGTCGAAAACGCGGTCACGAGCACGGGCCGGATCGTGCGCCAGAACTGCATGGGCGAATAACGCGAAAACAACTTCAGCCATAGCGACATCGTGCCGAAGAGATGCACGAGCATGACAACAAGACAGCCGATGACGAAAAGACCGAGCGCGATGAGGATGTCCCAGCCAATCTTCACCACGACGCTATAGATCATCGCGGGGACAGCATAGGGAGCGATCCGCAAAGCGAACTGCACGATACCCGTCATGAGCTCCGCAACGAGCTCAAGTCCCGACTGCAGCTGTTCGCGCCTTCGCCCCCCGAGACGTATCGCGGCCGCGCCCAGCAGAATGGCAAACAAGATCAACGGCAGTACTTCACCGAGCGTGCCGCGCTGATTGCCGGTGATCGCACCAATCAGATTGCGCGGCATGAACATGTCGACGACGGTCTGCAGACTCATCGGCGGCTGCTCCGCCTGGCGTTCCATGATCTTCTCGGTGTCACCACCGTAAGCACTGACGAGGCGCGTCTGCGTTTCCGGATCCAGAGCGGCGCCCGGTTGCAGCACGTTCATCATGACGAGCCCGAGCACGCAGGCGATCGACATGTTGAGAAAGAACAGCGTGAACGTCCGCGCGGACAGTGGCCCGAGACGCGACAAGTCGCCGAGCTGAACAACGCCAGCGGCCAGTGATGCAAAGACCAGTGGCATCACGACGAAGAACAACAAGCGCAAAAAGATCTGACCGAGCGGATCGAAAACCGCCACCGACAACGACTGCGCTCCTTCGAGCACGGCCGGAATCTCTGCCCCCACGATCAACGTGAGGGCGCCCGCGAGGGCGCCCACCACGAGACCGATCAGAATGCGGTTGGCGAGTTTCGGATCAGACTCAGCCATGCAGATCGATCACTTCTTCGAGCGCGCGAGAGGGCTGTTACGGAAGCCGTAGAGGAAATACAGCGCCAAACCCGCGATCGTCCAGTAGACGAAGGTGAGCTGCGTTGAAGGCGGCAGCGAGAAGAACAGGAAGCCGCAACCCAACAGAGCCAAGGGACCCACCACCCACACCGCGGGGGTGCTGAAGGGGCGATGCCGATTCGGCTCGCGCACGCGCAAGATCAACACACCCAGCGAGACCGCCAGGAATGCGAACAAGGTGCCGCTGTTGGCAATGTCGGCCAACACGCCCACCGGGAAGAACGCGGCGAACACCGTGACCGCGATGCCCGTGATGATCGTCACGACATACGGGGTGTGAAACTTCGGATGCACTTTCGTGAGCGTGTCGGCAGCCGGCAGCAAACCATCGCGCGCCATCACGAAGAAGATGCGCGTCTGACCGAAGAGCATCATCAGGATGACCGACGGTAGCGCGAGGAACGCAGCAAGACCGATCAACTGCGACACTTTGTCCCAGCCGAGCAGTTCGAGCACGAAAGCCAACGGCTCACGGCTGCAAGCGACCGCCTGCGCGTTCTCCGGCAGAGCACAAATCGCCGCAAACTCCGGGCTGCCCGGCGATACGGCGCGGCCTGCCGCATCGAGCACCGGTTGCGCACCGACCGAGCCGATCACACCGGCGGCGACCAGCATGTAGAAAATCGTGCAGATCGCGAGACTGCCGATCAAACCGATCGGAATATTGCGCTGCGGATTCTCGGTTTCTTCGGCTGCCGTCGAAACCGCATCGAAGCCGACGTAGGCAAAGAAAATCGATGCGGCAGCACCGGCAATACCAAGACCCGTGGCATCCCAGAAGCCATTCGGCGCGAACGGCTCGAAGTTATCGTTATTGATGACCGGCAGCGCCAAAATCACGAACAGCGTGAGAGCCGCGACCTTGATCGCCACCAAAAAGGCGTTGACCGTGGCGCTCTCTTTCGTACCGACGATGAGCAGCGAGGTGACGAGCAATGCGATCGCCGCAGCCGGCACGTTCATGATGCCCCCGGCGTAGGGACCGCGGGTGAATTCCTCGGGGATGGATATGCCAAGGCTACGATCCATGAGACCCACGAAATAATTCGACCATCCGACCGAGACCGCACTTGCCGCGACGGCATATTCGAGCACGAGCGCCCAGCCGACGACCCAAGCGACGACCTCACCCATCACCGCATAGCTGTAGGTGTAGGCGGACCCGGATACCGGCACCATCGAAGCCAATTCGGCGTAGCAGAGCGCGGCGACCGCGCAAACGAAGCCCGCGATGATGAACGACACCATCATGCCGGGACCGGCTTTCTGCGCAGCCTCGGCCGTTAACACGAAGATGCCCGTACCGATGATGGCACCGACACCCATCATCGTCAGTTGGAAGCCGCCAAGGGAGCGCTTGAGGCTCCGACGTTCAGCGTTGGCCAGGATGTCGTCAAGCGGCTTGATGCGCCAGTTCATGTTCTGCCCCCCTCGGGATGTTGCGCCCGATTGTAGGGGGGTAAGGCGCCCGAGGGCTACACCTCGGGCGCAGGAACTTGCTCGTAACGGAAACCGTCAGGGCATATCGTCGATGGCGAGCTTCTTGCGGGTCGGGAACAAGCTCTCGGCCGTCAGCCCCGCATCGAGCGCGACGGCTGCAGCGATATAAATCGACGAGTAGGTACCGATTAGGATGCCGACGACAAGTGCCGCCGAGAAACTTTTCAACACGGGACCACCCAGGAAAAGCAAAACCACCACTACGATCAAGGTCGTCAAGCTTGTCATGATGGTACGTGAAAGCGTCTGGTTGACCGATTGGTCGAGCACCATGAACGGCTCCAGTCGCTTATTAACCTCGAATCGCTCACGAATCCGATCAAACACGACCACCGTATCGTTGAGCGAATAGCCAATGACGGCCAACAGTGCCGCAACGACGGACAGATCGAACACCATACCGGTCAGCGCGAAAAACCCGAGCACGATGACGGGGTCGTGAATGGCGGCGATGATCGCACCAGCCGACAGTTGCCAGGCGTGAAACCGCATAAAAACATAGATGAAAATCAGGATCAGCGTGCTGATCAGCGCGACGATGGCAGAGTTGCGCAGCTCCGCACCCACTTGAGGTCCGACGATCTCGGCACGACTGATCACCACGTTGGCATCGGCTGCACGCAAAACCGTTTCTACACGCGTGCGAATGGCATCCGCGGTCTCGCCAGAGGGGGGCGGCAATCGAATCGCCACATCGCGCGACGAGCCGAAGTTTTGTACCTGCACGTCGACGAAGCCAGCGGACTCAAAGCTACGTCGCAACGCCTCTGGCTGCGCCTCTTGAGTGAACTTGGCTTCGATGGTGACACCACCGGTGAAGTCGACACCGAAATTCAAACCCTTGAAGACGAGGGCTCCAAGGGACACGACAAACATGATCACCGAAGCCGCGTACGCAATCTTGCGCGCCCGCATGAATCCGATCGCCGCGTTGCTCTTGAAAAATTCCATAACTGCCTCCTCGTGACGGCGATCAGATGGACAAACGCTCGGGACGACGGCTACCGCCGTACATCAGCGTCAACAAGGCTCGGCTGCCGAGCAAGGCCGTGAACATCGAGGTCACAATACCGAGTGACAACACGACCGCGAAGCCGCGGATGGCGCCCGTACCGAATGCCCAGAGCACGATGCCTGCAATCAGCGTGGTGATGTTCGAGTCCGCAATTGCAGAGAAGGCTTTTTCGAAACCTTTGGCGATGGCGGTCTGCGGCGTCACGCCATTACGAAGTTCTTCTCGGATGCGCTCGTAGATCAGCACACTGGAATCAACCGCCCTAACGACCGTCAACACGATGCCGGCGATACCCGGTAGCGACAGCGCGGCTTTGAAGGCCGTCAGCAACGCCGTCAGCAACACCACGTTCGCAAGCAGCACGATGTTGGCAACGAGACCGAAAACTTTGTAGTAGGCGAGCATGAAGATGAACAGCAAACCCATGCCGATCATCAAGGCGGTCACGCCTTTGTCGATGTTCTCCTTACCGAGGCCCGGGCCCACGACGCGCTCTTCGATGACGAAGATCGGTGCCGCGAGCGCACCTGCGCGCAACAACAACGCAAGCTCACGCGCTTCATTGGTGCCGAGACCCGTGATCTGGAAGTTGTTCGAGAAGACGCCCTGGATGGTGGCCGTATTAATGACCTTCTCGTCTTTGATGTCGCGAACGACCTTCTCGCCCGCCACTTCCACTTCTTCGCGGCGCTGCTCGATGAACACAACCGCCATCGGCTTACCGAGATTGCTGCGCGTGGTGCGGAGCATCCCCTCACCACCGCTGCTATCGAGCTTCACCGACACACCCGGACCCGAATCGGTTGCCGCGGTGACCGCATCGACCAGCTGATCGCCCGTGACGATGATGTCGCGCTTCAAGAGTGTCGGCTGACCATCGCGCGTCTCGTAGAGCTTGGAGCCGATCGGCGCACGACCGCGCTGCACAGCATCCGAAACGCTGTTCTGGATATCGACCAACCGGAATTCGTGGGTGGCCACCTTGCCGAGGATATCTTTGACCTCGGCCGAGTTCTGCACGCCGGGCAACTGCACGGCGATACGATC
>JACCDZ010478159.1_pt1 | contig 39477 bp, 29 predicted proteins | sample 7449551 | NCBI WGS metagenome assembly JACCDZ01 (sample SAMN15323452, study PRJNA562643) | freshwater metagenome | isolation source: river surface water | place: USA:Blue River Watershed | collected 2017-08-18
TATGTCAGACGATAAGAAAGTAATTTTCTCAATGCAAAAATTGAGTAAAACCTATCCAGGAGCAGATAAACAAGTTCTTAAAAATATATATCTAAGTTTCTTTTACGGAGCTAAAATTGGAATTCTTGGATTAAATGGTTCCGGAAAATCATCTTTATTAAAAATTATTGCTGGTATCGATAAAAATTACCAAGGCGATGTAGTTTTTCAACCGGGTTATACCGTTGGGTATTTGGAGCAAGAACCACAATTAGATGAAACAAAAACAGTAATTGATATTGTTCGTGAAGGTGCCGCTGAAACGTTTGAATTATTAGCGGAATTTAATAAAATTAATGACGATTTTGGTTTGCCAGAAGTGTATGAAAATCCAGAAAAAATGGAGAAACTTATGGATCGTCAAGCAGAATTACAAGATAGAATTGATGCTTGCGGTGCCTGGGAAATTGACAACAAATTAGAAGTTGCCATGGATGCACTTCGTACACCAGATCCAGATACACCAATTTCTGTTTTATCAGGTGGAGAAAAACGTCGTGTGGCATTATGTCGTTTGTTATTACAACAACCAGACGTTTTATTATTAGATGAACCAACCAACCACTTGGATGCCGAATCTGTACTTTGGTTAGAACAGCATTTAGCACAATACTCAGGAACAGTAATTGCCGTAACGCACGATAGATATTTCTTAGATAACGTAGCCGGTTGGATTTTAGAGTTGGATAGAGGAGAAGGTATTCCATGGAAAGGAAATTATTCTTCTTGGTTAGATCAAAAATCTGCTCGTATGGCACAAGAAGAAAAAGTAGCTTCTAAACGCAGAAAAAACTTAGAGCGTGAGTTAGACTGGGTACGTCAAGGTGCAAAAGGTCGTCAAACGAAACAAAAAGCACGTTTACAAAACTACGATAAGTTATTAAACGAAGATCAAAAAGAACTAGACGAGAAATTAGAAATTTATATTCCTAATGGTCCACGTTTAGGAACAAATGTAATTGAAGCGAAACATGTTTCTAAAGCATTTGGCGATAAATTATTATATGACGATTTAAATTTCGTTTTACCTCAAGCGGGTATTGTTGGAATTATCGGACCAAATGGTGCGGGTAAATCTACTATTTTTAAAATGATTATGGGCGAGCAGCAAGCTGATTCAGGAAGTTTTGAAGTTGGTGAAACCGTAAAAATCGCCTATGTAGATCAATCGCACTCTAATATTGATGTAAACAAAACACTTTGGGAAAACTTCTGTGACGGTCAAGAATTGATTATGATGGGAGGAAGACAAGTGAATTCTAGAGCGTATTTATCTCGTTTCAATTTCGGTGGAAGTGATCAAAACAAAAAAGTTTCTACATTATCTGGTGGAGAAAGAAACCGTTTACACTTGGCAATGACTTTAAAAGAAGAAGGAAACGTACTACTTTTAGATGAGCCAACCAATGATTTAGATATCAACACACTTCGTGCTTTAGAAGAAGGTTTAGAAAATTTTGCTGGATGTGCGGTAATCATTTCTCACGACAGATGGTTTTTAGATAGAGTTTGTACACATATTTTAGCTTTCGAAGGTGATTCACAAGTGTATAGTTTCGAAGGAAGTTTTACCGAATATGAAGAAAATAAACGTAAGAGATTAGGTAAGGATGTAACACCTACTCGTATCAAATACAAGAAGTTAATTCGATAATTTGTAAATAAATTATATCAAAAATCCTGATTTATATCAGGATTTTTTTATTTTTACAATTCTCAAAAAATAAAATGAAAGCAAAGCTATATTTTATACTCTTTTTTTTTCTCCTATTACCAAAATTTAATTTTGCTCAACTTGTAGTAAATAATAGGGTAGAGGCTAAAGCAACATTGAGAAAAGCTATTGATGATTTAAATAATTTAAATTGTAAATCTTCACTAGAAAATGCGCAAAAAGTCCTTCAATTTGCTTTAAAAAATGACGATTACAGTTATGCCGCTAAAGTATACAACATCATCGGACTTAATTACGAGGAATTTTCAGATTTAAAAAAAGCCATCTATTACTACGAACGTGGAATTGAATACGCCTATAAAGCTAACGATATTCAACAATTAGATTTTTTACATAACAATCTAGGAAACGTGTATTTTTTTAGGTTAAGTAACCCGAAAAAAGGATTAAAATATTATCTGAAATGTTATGAATATTCCAAGAAGAATGGTGTAAAAATCGACATCGCTTACGCTGAAGTTAATATTGCAGACGCGAATATGGAATTAGGCGATTTTAAAACTGCAAAAATATTTTTAGATCGAATTAATTCTTTTGCCAAAAACACCAATGATTTCGAAATTTTAGTCACATATCATTCTTTATTAGGAAAATATTATTCCAATGTAAACGATAAGAAAAATGCAGAAATCAATTATCAAATCGTAATAAATAAACTAAAAGTTGGAGATAAAAAATTCTTAAAAGCCAATGAATTAGAAATGTACGATGAACTTTATAAGTTTTATAAAAAATATGATGATGTTCCTAAAGCATTACGTTTTTTAGAAATGCATGATAGTTTACAAGATGTTGTCTATGTAAAAGAGAGAAATCAAGAAATTAAATTTTCGGGCTCTTCCATTGAAATTGTGGAAATGAATAATAAAATTCAGAAAATTGCTTCGGAAAAGAAAGTACAAGATCAAAAGATGTCCGCTTCTTCAAAACTTGTAAAAATGAGTTTGTTTTTCGCTGGGATTTTATTAATCTTTCTAATTTTCATGTTTAAAAACTATTTAGATTATAGAAAATTAAATAGAAAATTATTCGAATCTAACGAACAATTAAAAATTGCCAATATCAAATCTGAAGAAGCTTCGTTGCTTAAATCGCAATTTTTATCTAATGTTAGTCATGAATTAAGAACGCCTTTGTATGGTGTAATTGGAATGGCTGATATTATTGAATCTGAACATGTTGAATTGAAAAAAGACAAGTATTTTAATGCTTTGAAGTTTTCTTCAAATTACCTATTGTCATTGATTAACGACGTTTTAAATGTATACAAAATTGAAGATACAAAGTTTGAATTAATTTATGAAAATGTAGAAATTAGAAAAGAAATTTCTGTCATTAGAGAATCACTAGGAATTATTGCAAAATCCAATAAAAATCAATTAAATATTGAAGTTTCTGATACCGTTCCTCAATTTGTAAAAACAGATTTAACCCGATTCTCACAAATTTTAATTAACCTAATCAGTAATTCGTTAAAATTCACCAAAAAAGGTGTGGTTTCTATTAAATTAGATCTTTTAGAAGAAGATACTACTCAAAAAATTCAAATTCAAATTGAAGACAATGGAATTGGAATTCCAGAAGAATATTTAGATAAAATTTTTGAAAAATTCGTCCAAGTTGATGTCAATTTAAATGAACAATATAAAGGAACTGGACTAGGATTATCAATTGTTAAACGATTAGTTGATTTGTTTAAAGGCGAAATTTCAGTCAAAAGTAAAATAAATGAAGGAACCATTTTTACAGTCAAAATCCCTTATATTCAAGCTGATTGTGAAGTTGTTTACAAACAAAATTTAGTTTTAGAAACCAAAAATAATAAAACAAATTTGAATATTCTTATTGTTGAAGATAACAAGATTAATCAAATGGTGACCAAAAAATTATTAGACAAAAGTGATCATACTTGTAAAATTGCTGAAAATGGTTTGGAAGCTATCGAATTAATTGAAAAACATAAATTTGATTTGATTTTAATGGACATTCATATGCCTGTTTTAAATGGTTTTGATGCTTCTAAAAAAATTAGAGAATTAGGAATTACAACTCCAATTATCGCTTTAACAGCTTCTGATAAAAATGAAATTATCAACGAAATGGCTATCAATGGAATTAATGATGTGTTAGTGAAACCTTTCGAAATTAAAGATTTACAAGTAATTATAGAAAAACATGTATAAATTAGTACTAATGATGGAGTTCAAAAAAAAATACTTTTTCTGTTTAATTAAGCCATGAAAAATTTAAAGTATATTTTCTTTTTTTTATTGGTTTTCAATAAACATTTTTCCCAAACTAATTTAAATAGTAGTGTGGAAGCTAATAAGCTATTTGCCATTGCTAGCGATAATTTCTACAATTTAAATAACAAAGAATCTATAAAACAAGCCGAAAAAATACTTACCTATGCGTTAAAAAAACAAGATTTTGAACTTGCAGCGAAAACCTATAATTTATTAGGTTTAAATTTTGAACAGTTTACCGATTATAATAAAGCGATTGAATTGTACAAAGAAGGAATTGCATGTGCTTCAAAAATAAAAAATGATGCTTCTTTAGGTTGGTTGTACAATAATCTTGGTGGCGTTTATTCTTATAATGGCATAGATATTTACAAAGGAACTTATTATTTTAAAAAAGCATATTATCATACCAAACATCTTAAAAATAATAATGATTACTTAGTTGCAGCACTAAATATTGGCGCCAATTTAATGGAATTAAAGCAATTTGAGGAAGGCAAAAAATACTTAGACGAAGTAAAAGATAAGGTTTTGTTAGTAAAAGAAATGGATGTAATTATTTCCATGTATGCTTCCTATTCTTCCTATTATGACTTGTATAAAAAAGATTTTATAAATGCTGAAAATGCTTTTTTAGAAGCGGTTGAGGCAGGAAAAAGAGATACCACTCCTGCCATCAGGATGAATTTATTAGACATTTATAAATCGTTAGCAGAGTTTTATAAAAAATACAATAAACTAGACAAATCAGTGGAATATTATAAATTGTATATTGAACTTAATAGCGAAATTTATAACGAAGAACAGAAAAATATCCTGCAAGGAAAAGATCAAACTTTTCGATTGGATTTAATCAATTCAAGAATAGAAAAAGTAGAACAAGAAAATAAAGATTATGTTAAGAAATTAAATTTTAATAAGTATTTTATCATTTTTCTTACCATTTTAGTATTCACTTTTTTAACTTTAATGTATTTTCTGTATAAAAATTTTACGAAAAACAGAAGAATTAATAAAAAGCTAAAAAAAGCTAATATCGAATTGTTTAAAGCTAAACAAAAGACAGAAGAAATTGCCAAACTTAAAACGCAATTTATGTCGACCGTAAGTCACGAATTACGTACACCTCTTTACGGAGTTATTGGTATGACTGAGATTATTGAAAATGAACATGCGGAATTAAAAGATAGTAAATACATCAATTCATTAAAATTTTCCGCAAAATATTTATTATCGTTAATTAATGATGTTTTAAGTTTATCTAAAATTGAATCGGAAAATATTGAACTTATTTATGAAGATATTAATTTTGAATCTGAAATTGAAACGATTGTAAATTCTATGGAAGTGATTGCCAAACAATACCATAATGTAATCACTTTAAATTTAGCACCAGATGTTCCAAAATTTATAAAAACGGATAAAACAAGACTCTCGCAAATTATCATCAATTTATTAAGTAATGCGTTGAAATTTACTAAAGATGGTGATGTGAATATTCAGGTTTATACTAAGAATAATTGTGCTTTGAATTTTGAAATTACTGATACAGGTATCGGAATTCCACAAAAATATATTGATAAAATTTTTGATAAGTTTGTTCAGGTTGAAAGAAATTCTGATGAACAATTTCAAGGAACAGGTTTAGGATTAGCCATAGTTAAACGTTTTGTAGATGCCTTTGGCGGACAAATTCATATTGATAGTGAATTGAATAGAGGTACTACGATTCGATTTTCTATTCCATTAATTTTAGGCGAAGAAGTGCTAAGTGCTACTTCAAATAAAAATAGTAAATCTATTGAAAATTTAAGTGTTTTAGTTGTAGAAGATAATAAAGTAAATCAAATTGTGACACAAAAAATTCTGGAAAAAAACAACTTAAAATGTACAATTGCTGTGGATGGTTTCCATGCTTTGGATATCTTAAAATCTAACACTTTTGATATTATTTTAATGGATATTCACATGCCTAAAATGAATGGTTTTGAAACTACAGAAAAAATTCATGAGTTAGGAATAACCACACCAATTATTGCTTTAACAGCTTCTGATAAATACGAATTAGAAGGTGATATTTCCAAATATAAAATGAAAGATATTTTAGTCAAACCTTTCGAGTTTCACGATTTACGTTTAATTATTGAAAAGTATGCTGAGGTAATTACTTAATTTTTAATTAATGGGCAAAAAAAAAATCAGCTCTTTAAAGCTGATTTTTTTTATTCTTAAAATAAATTATTTATTTTCTATCCATTTTCTAGCATTTACAAACGCTTCTAACCAAGGAGTAACTTCGTCTTTTTGTCCTTTATCTGGATAGTTTGCCCAGTTCCATGGGAAAGTTGAGCGCTCAATGTGTGGCATTGTAACCAAATGTCTTCCAGTTGCATCACATAGCATTGCAGTGTTATAATCTGAACCATTTGGATTGGCTGGATAGCCTTCATAGCCATATTTTGCTACGATGTTATAGTTTTCTTCTGATAATGGTAAATTGAATTTTCCTTCACCATGAGAAATCCAAACCCCTAAAGTTGTGCCTTCTAAACTAGATAACATCACCGAATTGTTTTTCTGAACTTTTACAGAAGTAAAGCCACTTTCGTGTTTTTGGGAATCGTTATGTTTCATTTTTCCATGAACTTCATGCTCTGGAGTTATCAACTCTAATTCCATCATTAATTGACAACCATTACAAATTCCAACAGAAAGTGTATCTTCTCTTTTGAAGAAGTTTTTCAAAGCTGTATTGGCTTTTTCGTTGTATAAAAATGCTCCAGCCCAACCTTTTGCCGAACCTAAAACATCAGAATTAGAGAAACCTCCAACTGCTCCAATAAACTGAATATCTTCTAACGTTTCTCTTCCCGAAATTAAATCTGTCATGTGAACGTCTTTTACATCAAAACCTGCTAAATACATAGCATTTGCCATTTCTCTTTCCGAATTACTTCCTTTTTCACGAATAATTGCCGCTTTTGGTCGGTTTGAGTTTGAAACTACAGGTAATTTTCCATCAAAATGCGATGGGAAAGTAAATTGCAAAGGTTGATTTGCGAAATTTTCAAAACGTTCTAATGCTTTTCCGTTTTTAGTTTGTTTTTGATCTAATAAATACGAAGTTTCAAACCAAGCTTTTCTGTATTTTGAAACACTTAAATTGAAAGTATCATCAAAATTCGTAATAGAAACAGTATCTGAATTCGTAACGGTTCCAATATTGAAAATTTCAATTCCGTTAGCTTTAAATGTAGCTTCTACATCAGCATCAGCTTGGAATACTACAGCAATGTTTTCAGAAAACAATAATTTAGTAGAATCATTTTCATTGATAGAAGTTAAGTTGAAATTCGCACCTAAATTCACATCTGCAAAACACATTTCTAATAAAGTTGTTATCAAACCACCACTTCCAATATCGTGTCCAGCTTTGATTTTTCTTTCTTTAGTTAAATCTTGTAATGTATTAAATGCTTTTTTAAAGAAATCTGCATTTTTAATAGTTGGCGTTTCATTTCCAACTCTATTTTGTGTTTGATTGAATGACGAACCACCTAATTTAAATGTATCTTGAGATAAATTTAAGTAGTAAATATTTCCTCCATTGCGTTGTAAAACCGGTTCCACTACCTTCGTAATGTTAGAACAATTTCCAGCAGCAGAAATAATTACAGTTCCTGGTGCAATTACTTCATCATTTGGATATTTTTGCTTCATTGAAAGGGAATCTTTTCCTGTTGGAATATTGATTCCTAATTCGATAGCAAAATCAGAACAACTTTGAACGGCTTCGTATAAACGGGCATCTTCACCTTCATTTTTACAAGCCCACATCCAGTTTGCTGATAAGGAAACTGAATCTAGACCATCTTTTAAAGGTGCCCAAACAATGTTTGAAAGCGATTCTGCAATTGCATTTCTTGTACCTGCAACTGGATCAATTAAAGACGAAATAGGAGCGTGGCCAATTGAAGTCGCAATTCCTTCTTTTCCTTTGAAGTCTAAAGCCATTACACCTACATTATTTAAAGGTAATTGTAACGGTCCAACACATTGTTGTTTGGCCACTTTTCCACCTACACAACGGTCAACTTTGTTCGTTAACCAGTCTTTACAAGCTACGGCTTCTAATTGTAAAACTTGCTCTAAATAGGTTGGAATTTCTTTTGAATTGTATTCTGAATTACTGTAATTTCTAGCAATTGTTGAATCTGTCATGATTGTTTTTGGCGAACTTCCGAAAAAGTCTTCCAAAGCGTAATCCATTGGTTTTAAACCTGTAGATTTTGATTCGAATGTAAAACGATGATCGCTAGTAACATCACCAACTTCATACATTGGAGAACGTTCTCTATCTGCAATTCTTTGCAACGTTTCGATGTCTTTCTCACCAATTACTAATCCCATTCTTTCCTGAGATTCATTTCCGATAATTTCTTTGGCAGAAAGTGTTGGGTCGCCAACTGGTAATTTATCTAAATCGATTAATCCACCTGTTTCTTCCACTAATTCTGATAAACAATTTAAATGTCCACCTGCACCGTGATCGTGAATCGAAACAATTGGATTGTTGTCACTTTCCACTAAACCACGAATAGCATTAGCCGCACGTTTTTGCATTTCTGGATTAGAACGTTGAATGGCATTTAATTCAATACCAGAACCAAAAGCTCCAGTATCTGCTGAAGAAACAGCAGCACCACCCATTCCAATTCTATAATTTTCTCCACCAAGAATTACAATTTTATCTCCTTCTTGTGGTTTCTTTTTTATCGCTTGATCTAATTTTCCATAACCAATTCCACCTGCTTGCATAATTACTTTATCGTAACCTAATTTACGATTTTCTTCATTATGTTCGAAAGTTAAAATTGAACCAGTAATTAACGGTTGCCCGAATTTATTTCCAAAATCAGAAGCTCCGTTTGAAGCTTTAATCAAAATATCCATTGGAGTTTGGTACAACCAAGGACGTTCTGCCATGGCTTCTTCGTATTTACGATCGTTTTTTAATCTTGAATAAGAAGTCATGTAAACAGCTGTTCCTGCTAATGGTAATGAACCTTGTCCACCAGCTAAACGGTCACGAATTTCTCCTCCAGAACCTGTGGCTGCTCCATTAAAAGGCTCCACAGTTGTAGGGAAATTGTGTGTTTCTGCTTTTAAGGATAATACAGAATCAAACTCTTTTTCTTCGTAAAAATCAGGTTTATCTGCGCTTTTTGGTGCGAATTGTGTGACTTTCGGACCTTTAACAAAAGCTACGTTATCTTTATAAGCTGAAACGATATCGTTAGGATTGGTTTCAGATGTTTTTCTAATTAATTTGAATAAAGATGTTGGCTTTTCTTCACCATCAACAATAAAAGTACCATTGAAAATTTTATGACGACAGTGTTCAGAGTTAGCTTGTGAGAAAGCAAAAATTTCAGAATCCGTTAATTTTCTTCCGAGTTTAGTTGCTAAATTATCTAAATATTCAACTTCTTCTATACTTAAAGCTAAACCTTCTTGTTTGTTGTACGCATCAATATCATCAATTTCTAAAATAGCTTCAGGTTGAATATTTATCGTAAAAATATCTTGATTTAATTCGGAATATTTTTGAGAAATCATAGGGTCGAAATCGTTGAAAGTATCTGCTACTTTTTCGAATTCTTCAATTCTAATAATTCCCGAAATCCCCATGTTTTGAGTGATTTCCACTGCGTTCGTACTCCAAGGTGTAACCATTGCGGCACGTGGCCCTACAAAAAAATCCGCTAATACGGATTTGTCTATTTTATGTGCGTCGCCAAAAAGCCAGTTTAATTTGTTAATGTCTTCTGATGAAATCTCGTTTTGTGTTTGTACAGCAAAAACGGTGTTGGATTGGTTCCCGAAGAAATGAATCATATTAATGTAGTTAGTGTTGTTGTTGAAAGTGCAAAGTTAAACTTTCTTATTAAAGTATAAAAAAAAAAGAGCGGTAAAAAACCGCTCTAAATTTGAAATTTATGGTTGGTATTCATAAGCACCAATATCAGATGAGGTTGCTCTAGAATTTCCTAAAATATCGGCAAAGGTTGAGAAACTTAAATTAGCGTTTCCAATTACACTTGAAGTGCTTAATATTCTAAAATTATTTTTATTTACATTTTTAAAATCAGGTGTGTTTGAGCTAGAATTTGTACCAATAATACAACTCGCATAATTAGAACTTGAAGTAAATTGATACAAAGGATTACTTCCGAACTGATTATTAAAATCATTAAAACGAATCAAACAATTATCAAATTTGTAATTAAATGTACTACCTGTTTTTTCAAGTATTATTCCCAAATTACTAGAACCATATAAAATGCAATTTTTAAAGTCAGCTTTGTTTAAAGCATATAAACTGTTTCCATCATAATCGTCAACCACCAAACACGTTTGGCTTGGAGCACTCCAATAATTGGCAAAAGTACAATGTGTAAAATCATAACTTCCTCCGAAAGTGCAAGCTAAACTTGCTTGTCCACAATTATTTACAACTACATTTTTACCAATCATATTTCCTGTTCGGGCTAAAATTCCTACATTGGTACAATTGTAAATTTGTACATTCGTCATGTCGATAGTTGGAGTAGGAGTGCCATCATTTCCTGAAATTAACATCCCAACAGTAGCATTTTTTATCGTTAAATTTGTAATGTTATTGGTATGACTTCCAGGTAAAAACCAAACAGTTCCCCATTGTCCTGCTGCTTCTGCGTATGAAGGTTCTAATCGGTCACCTTCAAAAGTTACTTCGTTATTAACTAAAATACTTCCGTCTGGATTGTAAGTACTTATTCCACCATTAATATCTAAACTGGCATTGTTTGACACTATCAAACCTGAATTGGCATGAAAATGAACTTTTGTACCAGCATCTACAATTAATGTCTCGTTTTCAGGAACTTTAGCATAGCCATAAATTACATAAGGTTTGGTATTCGTCCAATGTAATTCATCGCCGTTAGTCACATCGGTATGACTTAAATTGGTTCCTGTAATTTTAATTGGATCACCATTTTCATCTAATCCTAATTGTATTTCTTCGTACGTATAATTGTTTGGGCTTCCAGTTCTTTCAGGATAAATAAAAACGGCATCTTGAATTAAAGTGACAAGGTTTACTTTCTGAAAATTCAGACTATTTCCAAATTGAATTTCGTCTGTATATAAGAAATCTGTTGGATTTGCATCTGCTACATCTGAAGTAACTTCAATAAATACAAACATACTGTCATTAGCTAAAAGTTCTACATTTTCGAATTCTTTTCCTGACATTCCATCCACCATTAATCGGTAATTTGAAGCTTGTCCTTTTCCTAATCTAACGCTTGGAATAGAAATATTTTTATTACTGTTGTTGTATACTTTTAAAGTGTAAGTACTAGAACCAATATTGGTAAAAACAGTATCTAAATACACGGTTTCTTTAGAAAAAGATAATGTTCCAATACTCGATTCAAAATCAAGTTCGTTTCGACAAGAAGTGAAACAAAAAGTAGCAATTAAACCAAGGAAAAGTATAAACTGACGCATAGTGTGTTAAATTTAATTTAAAACGAAAAAATCTTCGTTTTGGTATATATTTATTAGAAATATAAATTTGTAACTTTGTAAAAATAACTATTTATGTTTAATAAAGAAAAGTTTTTAGCACTTTGTAAAGAGTGGACTAAAAACACCTTAATGGAAACCCTTGAAATTGAGTATATTGACGCTGGTGAAGATTTTTTAACAGCAAAAATGCCTGTTAATTCAAGAGTTCATCAACCAATGGGCTTACTTCATGGTGGCGCAACAGTTGCTTTAGCTGAAAGTGTAGGAAGTGCTGCTTCTTTGATGTTTATCAACCCAGAAAAACAAGAAGTTCGCGGTATTGAAATCAGCGCGAATCATTTGAGAAGTAAACGTGAAGGAACCGTGTATTGTAAGGCTAAAATTATTCACAAAGGTGCAAGTATTCATTTGTGGGAAATTAGAATTGTTGATGAAAACGACAAGCTAATATCTTTATGTAAATTGTCAAATATGGTTTTATCTAGAAGAGAAAGATAATGAAACTAATAGATAAAGCACTTTCTTGTTTTCAAAATCAACTGCCTTTTGTTTTGTATGCCAAGCCAAATGAGGAAATTTTGCATGGTATTTTTCAAAACGATGTAGCTTTAAATATATTTGAAAATCAAAGTGGTTTTGTATTTGCTGGGTTTTATAAAGAAACAAATGTAGTTTTTCCAATTGCTGATTCTGTAATTTTTCAAGAAGAAATTAATTTTGAAATTGATAAAAATTCCATTCAATTCGAAAATAATTCGGAGGAAAATGCTAAGAGATTATTTGAAAATTTAGTTCGTGATGGCGTTTCAGAAATCAAAAATGGAACTTTTAAGAAAGTAGTTTTATCTAGAAAAATTGAGGTTTCTCAAGCAATTGACATTGTAAAATCGTATCAAAATCTATTAAATAAATACTCAACAGCCTTTCGTTATTTATGGTTTCATCCGAGAGTTGGCCTATGGATGGGTGCCACTCCAGAGCAATTAGCAAAGATTAAAAGTCATACTTTTGAAACTGTTGCTTTAGCTGGAACTCAAGTCTATGCTGAGAATGTAACTTGGCAAGAAAAAGAAATCGTAGAACAACAATTGGTAACCGATTACATCAAAAGTAGAACAGAAAATTTAGTGGATAGTTTGCAAATTTCAGAAGCTTACACACAAAAAGCGGGGAATATTGTCCATTTAAAATCAGATATTTCAGGGAAATTATTGCCAAATGTTTCTGAACTGGATTTGATAAATGCTTTACATCCAACATCTGCAATATGTGGCATGCCTTTGATAGAAGCGAGAAATTTTATTTTAGAAAGCGAAAATTATAACCGTAAATATTATGCAGGTTTTGTAGGCGAATTTCAAATACAAGAACAAACTAATTTATTCGTAAATTTGAGATGCTGTGAAATTGAGAATACAAAAACCAATATTTACGTAGGTTGCGGAATCACAAAAGACAGCAATCCTGAAAAAGAATTTATAGAAACAGAAAATAAAGCAAACACAATATTAAGTATATTAGTAAATAGTGAAAAGTGATTAGTAAATAGTTGAAAATAAACTTTTTACTTTTGCCTTTTTACTTGAATCTTAAAGAATATGAAACTAGACATATTAGCATTCGGTGCACATCCAGACGATGTAGAATTAGGTTGTTCTGGAACAATTGCCAAAGAAATTTCCTTAGGTAAAAAAGTTGGAATTATTGATTTAACTAGAGGTGAATTAGGAACGCGAGGAACTGCCGAAACTAGAGATTCCGAAGCAGCCGAAGCTTCAAGAATTTTAGGCGTTCATGTTCGAGAAAATCTGAATTTTAGAGATGGGTTTTTCCTGAATGATGAAGCACATCAATTAGAAATCATTAAAATGATTCGTAAATATCAACCAGAAATTGTGTTGTGTAATGCAATTAAAGATAGACATATCGATCACGGAAAAGGTAGTAAATTAGTAAGCGACGCTTGTTTTTTATCAGGATTATCAAAAATTGAAACCGAGTTAAATGGTGAAAAACAAACGCATTTCCGACCAAAATTAGTGTATCATTACATACAATGGCAAAATATTGAACCCGATTTTGTGGTGGATATTTCAGGTTTTATGGATGTTAAAATGGAATCGGTGAGAGCTTATAAAACCCAATTTTATGACCCTAATTCTAAAGAACCTACTACACCAATTACCTCAAAAAACTTCTTAAATAGTGTTGAATATCGCGCAATGGACTTAGGAAGATTAGTAGGAGTGGAATATGCAGAAGGTTTTACGGCTGAAAGATATTTGACTATCAATAGTTTAAGTAATTTAATGTAAAATTTTTATTTTTTTCTTTGCAAGTATCAAGTTTAGTCTTATATTTGCACCCGTATTTATACATGGTGGATGTAGCTCAGCTGGTTAGAGCATCGGTTTGTGGTGCCGAGGGTCGCCGGTTCGAACCCGGTCTTCCACCCCAAAAAAGCCTTGCAGGGATGTGAGGCTTTTTTCTTTATTAAAAAAAATCGACCCGATTTTATCGGGTCGATTTTTTGTTTTTACTTCTTCCTTAAAATCAGTAAGCCTAAAATACTAACAACTAAAATAGATAATGCAGTTAGTACCGTAACAAAATCTCGAATTGGTTTTCCTGCCCATTCTAAATATAAAAATTTATGCAGAAGTGCGAAAGTGTAACCTTCTATTCTGTCGTAATTATTCACTTTGGCTGCGATTCTGGAAGTATTGGTTTCCATGTAAAAGGTGTTGTTTTTAGGGGTATTATAAGCGATTTTAATCACTGGAAGCCTTTTGTTTACAAAACCATATTCTTTTTTATCAAAATCATTTAATGTAGTAACTTCTTTTTGATTACTTGTAGTTACTAAGTTTTTATCTATGAAATGATGTTCTTCATTTAATTTCTCCACTAAAAACTGTGCGTATTTTACATCTAAATCTTCTCTTTTGTTGGATGGATTTAAACTGTAATAACTTACATTATAAGTTGGTTTTGGTTTGTCTTTTGCATCTTTTGAATCCGATTTATCTAACTTTTTAATTGCAGTTCTAATATAGATTTTTTTTTCAAAATTAATTAATCCGAAATTGATTTCTTCGTTCCAGTCAATGTCTAATTTTTTTAGATTAAAAGCAATGTCTTTAGTTTCGAAACTTGGTTCATAAACTAAAGAAGGAATCATGTTAGGTTCCCATTTCTTAACAATATGAAACAAACCACTCCACACAAATGCTAACGTGAAAAATGAAAATAAAAGCCCTAATTTTCTATGATTTTTTCTGGTTTTTAATTCGCTTGTCGTTGCATTTATTTTTTTGAAGTGCTTCCAAAATAAACCATATATCACCAAACCACTTATGGCACTACATAATATGATAAATAACGAAATACTTACTAAAATGATTCGGACATATTCATTAGAAATTGTTTCCAAAAATGAAAAATTGTGAAACGTATCAAAAAACCAAATGAAAGCTTGACGCGATTTTGGATTGAAAGTTGCCAACTTACTAGAAGTTGTTTCTACATAAATTTCCATATTGTCCTTTCTATCCAAAGAAACTTTATGAACGGGTAAATATCTATTAATGTATTTATACTGATTGTCAAATTCTGTTAAAACGATATTGCTTTTTATTTTACTTTCAGAATCATTCAAAAAATATCTAGATAACCATTCTGCATACAAATTATCACCATTTTTTAATGAAATTGCATTGGATGTATTAAAATATAGAATCTCATTTTTACTACTTTTAACTTGATAATATTGCTGATTTTCAAAACTAATTATTCGGAAGTTTTTAATAGATTTAATCTTGTTTTTTACTAATACTTCTTGTAAAGTATAGTTAATTTTAGTGGTGTCAATTTTCTGATTTTCTAAATATTCTTTCGCAATTTGTGGTTTGAAAAAATTGGACATCATCGGATGCATAATTCCAGATAAACTCCAAAAAAGCACAGGAACAATCGTGAAGAAAGCTAAATATTTATGGTATTTATAAATGTTTTGCTTGACTCTTTTCTTAAACTTTGAATCTTTTGTTCTCATACTTATTTCTTTAAATCAAAATTATATTGTATTCCAAACATAAAAGTTCTTGGCGCTGCGACCGTATATGTTGCTGGTGAATTGACTGTGTTGGCTCGTGTTACATTATAAGCATACAATTTATCAGTCGCATTTAAAATATTGATAAAGACTTCAAAATTCTTCCAAGTATACCCTAATCTCGAGTTAAAAATGGTGTAACCTTCATATTTCACTGTATTGATTTGGTCTTGGAAATAACTTGAAACATACTGACATTCTAAAGCAATTCGGAAGTTTGGCAGCCAATTTGGTTTATACGTAATTTCACTATTTCCTGACCATTTTGGCGCAGAAGGCATTTCAAAACCGTCTAAGTTTTTAAGTGGATCTGATGGTTTAGCGGAAATGTCAAATTTCACAAATGTATGTTGTGCTGTGGTACCGCCAATTCTGAATTGTAATTGTTTCGAAAGATTATAATTCAAAGAAAACTCCACACCTTTATGACGCGTTTGCCCAGCTGATTGGTAATCGAAAGAATTATCCGCTTGACGAATGTTTAATAATTCATTCTTCCCATTTAATAAGTAAAAAGCATAGTCAATTGTTAGTTTGTTCGGAATTAAATTGGCATAACCACCAATTTCATAATTTCTAAATAATGCTGGTTTTAAATTATAATAAAAATCGGCAGGAATTCCAGTATTTCCTCCAGTTCCAGGTTTTAATCTGAAAATAGATGTCACTCCAGGAGGCGTAAATCCTTCCGAATAATTCACATAATAACCTACGTTTTTATTGATGATAAAGTTCAATCCGCTCTTAAAAGTAGTACGTTCATATTTCTGATTTCCATTGCTGTTATTCAAGTAATTAGTATAATTCAAATCCATAATATCATGTCGCATTCCAAATGTCAAAATTAAATCGTGATTCAGTTTTGTTTTTGTTTGAATATATGTTGCAATATTTTTGACTTTCGAATCATAATCTGCTAGTTTTAAACCATTTTCGCCCAAGTTTTCATACGTATTTACGGTTTGTCCGCCCGGATTTAAATTTGCTTTTAAATTAATTTGATTTGCGAAATAGGTAATCGGAGAATAATCATATAAAACTCCAGCAACAGCTTCCGTTTTAAGGAAATTAATGTTTTGAATTTGTTGAATTAAAGTACCATAACTTTTGAAATTATTCGAATTTACTTCGCCTTTTGCAGTAGTTTGACCTATTGTCCAACGAATTCCATAAGAAGGATTTTGACCTAATTTATTATCTCTGTAATAAGTTGTTATGGAAGTTTTAGAATTACTATTCCACTCTTTTTCAAAGGTTAATTTCGTTCTTAAAGCTTCCGATTTTCTGTAAGTAAAATCAGTTTGACTCGTGTAATTTCTATTCAGAAAAGTTGATTCATTCACACTACCAAACATATTTGAATTGTAATTTCCATTGAAAATTGTTCCAATTAACTTGGTTTTGTTGTTGAAATTGTAAACTAATTTTGCATTGATATTTGCTTTTTTATAGTCGGAATACGCCATCCAAGAATCTTTCTGATCTGCAAATAAACCTGCAACGTGAATGCCTAATTTTCCAAAAGTTGTACTTCCAGCAGCACTTACATTTTTATAACCGAATTGGTCCGCTTGAATACCAATTTTGAAACTCGGATGTAAACTTGGATTCACAGAAATCAAATTAATTGAACCGCCAATCGCATCTGGTCCGTAAATGGAAGAAGTTGGCCCTTTTACCACTTCAATTGTTTGTAAATTGAACTGATTGATTTCCAACAAAGCATTGTGATTAAAAATTCCTAAAGGACGAATGGGTAAACCATCTTCCAAATACAAGAAATAAGAATTGGTTGTCATCGGTTGTCTGATTGCCATAGAATGTTGCTCATTTCCTAAATTCACCATTATGGCTCCTGGTACTTTATTTACTAATTCGTACATAGAAGTCGCTTTCGTTTCTTCAATAAATTTCTTAGATAATTTATGAATAGCTACAGGCATTTCCGATTTTTTTGTAGCAGTTTTATTAACTGTTACATAAACTTCTTCAATAGAAGTGATGCTGTCCTTACTCTTTGAATTCTGAGCAACAGCAAGGTTTCCTACTAAAAATAGTAAGAGAATATAAATGTTTTTCATGGGATTATTTGACCATAATCATTTTAAAAGATTATAGCACAAGATTATGTTTCAATAGTATTTGCTATTGAAAAGATTAAAATTTAAGTTCGATAAATTCGTTTGTAAAAACGGTTAGAAAATTAAATTTTAGCAAGCTGGTGGATGAAAAATATCGTGTGAAATTGTAGAGATTTCGTTCTCTTTATAGAATGAAAACGAAGGTTTGTTGTTTTTAATTTCAAAGAAAGAAAAAGTAAATTCCGGTTGAATAAAAACCAACTCTATTTTTTCTTTATAAGTTGTAGGAAGGTTGGAATCGTTTTCTGTTTCCGAAACTTTTTTCAATTCTTTTTTTAAGTGACAATGTCCGTTACAAGTATTTTCTTTTTCTTCTTTTTTCTCACAAAGCATTTTTGCAATGTATTCTTGATTCATTTTGAAACTAATTACAATAGCAAGATTACTAATTGCTGGCAAAAAGAGTAATAAAGAAATGAATATGGAAACTGTTTTTTTCAGAATTGAAATTTTTACAAATTTAAACAAACAATGAAAATTAATGAAACTTTATAGAGAAAAAAATACTTATTTTTGTTTTCATTTTATTTTCAGAATTTTAAATGCCAAATTGGAATACTTACCTCAAAGAATATCAAAATTATTTGCGATTAGAACGCGGATTGTCTGCGAATACTATCGAAAATTATAGCTTTGATATTGAAAAGTTAGTAGGTTTTTTGTCTGAAAATCATTTAGATGTTTCTCCAATTAAAATTACTGAGGAACAAGTTCAACAATTTATTTATACGATTTCAACCCAAGTCAATGCTCGAAGTCAAAGTCGAATTATTTCTGGTTTGAAGAGCTTTTTCAATTATTTGATTTTTGAAGATTATAGAAAAGACACGCCTTTAGAATTAATTGAAGTGCCGAAAATAGGTAGAAAATTGCCAGATACACTTTCTACTCAAGAAATAGATTTGTTAATTAATGCGATAAATTTGAGTTCGCCAGAGGGAGAAAGAAATCGTGCGATGTTAGAAACCTTGTATAGCTGTGGTTTACGTGTTTCAGAATTGGTAACCTTGAAAATTTCCGATTTATTTTTCGATGAAGGATTTATCAAAATTACTGGAAAAGGGAACAAACAACGTTTTGTGCCGATTGGCTTATCCACACAGAAATTTATTTTGATATATAAAGAAGCCATTCGTTCACATCTACCCATTCAAAAAGGGCATGAAGATACGTTGTTTTTGAATCGAAGAGGAAAACAACTCACTCGTGCGATGATTTTTACAATTATTAAAGATTTGGCTGTAAAAATTGGTTTAAAAAAGACGATTTCTCCACACACATTCCGTCATTCATTTGCCACACATTTATTAGAAAATGGAGCTGATTTACGTTCAATCCAATTGATGTTAGGACACGAATCTATTACCACTACAGAAGTTTATATGCATTTAGATAGAAAGTTTTTAGCCGATGTGATGGAAACTTATCACCCGAGATCGAAATAGAGTTATTACACAGAGTTTCGCAAAGTCATTCACTAAATTTCGCAAAGATTTTAAATCTATGTTTCCTAATTTCAAGCGAAGCGCCTTTTTTCACAATCCAGTTTATTTCAACCTATGTGGTAAAAAAAACTATGTGTATATGTGTTTCAAACTAAATACTACACAATTTCTCAGCCGCCGTAATCAACGTTTCATCCGTTTTAGCGAAACAAAAACGCAACATATTTCTATCTGTATTGTCATTATAAAATACCGAAATCGGAATCGCAGCAACACCGTGTTTTTGGATTAATTCTCTAGCAAAATCTACATCATTTTGATTAGAAATACCTTTATAATTTACCACTTGAAAATACGTTCCATCACAAGGTAAAATCTCAAAACGACTCTCTTTAAGTAAACTCTGAAATAAATTTCTTTTTCGTTCATACATATTTGAAATTTCTGTAAAATCAACCAAGTCTAAATATTGAGAAATAACATGTTGCGAAAAACTATTCACACTAAAAACCAAAAATTGATGTACTTTTTTCATTTCATACATTAGTTTTTCGGCTGCGATTAAATAACCCACTTTCCAACCTGTAACGTGCAATGATTTTCCAAAAGATGAGGCAATAATGGTTCTTTCTACTAATTTTGGACGTGTATGAAAAGAAATATGTGGTTGCGAAAACGTAATGTATTCGTATACTTCATCACTTAAAATGATAATTTCAGGATGTTTTTCTAAAATGGTTTCTAAATTTTCAAAATCTCGGTTGGTCCAAATCTTTCCTGTTGGATTGTGTGGATTATTTACCACAATCATCTTCGTTTTTGTAGTAATTGCAACTTCAATTTTATTAAAATTCGGCGTATAATCTTCATTTAAAGAAACGCGTACTGGCTTTCCGCCTGCTACCAAAACCGAAGGTTCGTAACTATCATAACTAGGATCTAAAATAATGACTTCATCACCTGAAGAAATATACGTATTAATTGCCGTAAAGATACCTTGCGTAGCACCAGCTGTAGTCAATAATTCGGTGGCAGAATTTACTTTTCTATGATATTGTTTTTCCGTTTGCTTGGCGATTTTTTCCAACAAAGATGGCAAACCAGCCATTGGTGTATATTGATGAATGTTTTCTCGAATGATATTCTCAGAAATCTGCAATAAACGCTCATCTTCAGGGAAATTTGGAAAGCCTTGCGATAAATTAATTGCTCCGTTTTCATTCGCTAATTGCGACATCACAGAAAAAATACTAGTTGGAATGTTAGGTAGTTTTGACATAAGACAAAAATATAAAAAATATACACGCTTTAATTTCTTCAAATTACTTTATTTTGTGGTTTAATTTTAAGATTTTGAAAATAATCATATTAACACCGATGGAAATTGAGCGAGAAAAAGTGCTAAACGCTTTAGCTCGAATTCCTAATTTGAATCATACTTATGAAGTAATAGTTTCTGGAATTGGTCGTGAAAGTACAGCCAAAACTATGATTAAAATTCCACCACACGATATTTGTGTGCTAATGGGTTTTGCGGCTGTAGTAGGAAAAGAAGCCAATTTGCCAACTAATTTACATTTAGGAAAACCTATTGAAATTACAAATGCTTCTTTGTATGGTTACGAAGGCGGTTTGTTTGAAAACGGTAAGCCTATCATCACAGAAGAAGCTAAGTTAAATTTACCTTGTTTGTCTTCTTTAACTTCAGATAAGTTTGTAAGAACAACCGATTTAGCTGAAAAAACAGTGGTAAATATGGAAGATTATACGTTTACATATTTAAAAAATCCTCAAGATTTTATTGTACGAATTATTTCTGATTTTTTACCTCACGAAACTGAAATCGATTTTTTTGAAGAAGTGAAAAATATTGATTTTTTAGAGGCTGTGAAAGCAGTAGATAACAAGAATTATTAAAAATTTTAAAATTTATTTGGAATATTAAAAAAAATAACCAAATCTTTGCAACAGAAAATTAATAACCTTTTAAACGAAGAACAATGTTTGTATTTAAATCATTACCTCAAAGCTTTGCGTCAGTTGGAACTGATGTGGCTCTTCTTCGTGGCTTCACACAATCATAGATAAAACAACATATATGAAAAAGCCCGAAGACATTTAGTTTCGGGCTTTTTTTTGTTTATTCTAGAACCTACAGAAAATTTCCCGTTACGTATTCAAAATTTACAATGACTATGTTGTGCCTTTTTGGTATTTCTTAGTTCGTTGTTAGGAATCATTTTTAAAATAATCATGGGAAATAAACTATCTGGGAAGGACTTAATAAAATTAGGCTTCCCAAAAAATAATGCCATAAACATTGCTTTAGGGCAAATTAACAGATATCGAAAAAGAGAAAAAAAGGAAAGTATTTTAATCGAAGCGAAACAAGTATTGCTACATCCAGAAAAATTCAAAGGAGACGGCACTTGGGGAAAAGTAGCTGAAGGTTTAGTCAATCCGGTTCAAGTAAAATTCAATGAGTTGAAAACCACTCGAGCACCTTTTTCCATCTTTGGAGAAAACGAAATTGACGAACAAGCGAAGTTTCAATTGTACGACGCTTTAAAATTACCAATTGCTGTAAAAGGCGCTTTAATGCCTGATGCACATTACGGTTATGGATTGCCAATTGGCGGTGTTTTAGCCACAGACAATGCGATAATTCCGTATGGAGTTGGAGTAGATATTGGTTGCAGAATGAGCTTATCGATTTTCGATTTGCCAGCGTCTTTTTTCAAAGGAAAAGACCATCAATTACAAGCCATTTTGAAAGACAATACCAAATTTGGGATGAGTGAAACGCATAAAATAAAAGCGGATCATGAGGTCTTTTATCGAGAGGAATTCAAAACGATTCCATTGGTAAAACAGTTGTTAGACAAAGCCTATAAGCAATTAGGATCTTCTGGTGGAGGAAATCATTTTGTGGAATTCGGAATTGTGAAATTAGACAGTCCATTACCGGAATGGAAATTGGAAGCAAAAGAATACGTAGCGGTATTATCACACAGTGGTTCTCGCGGATTGGGTGCAAATATTGCCAAACATTATACGTATTTGGCAAGTAAACAATGTCCGTTACCAAAAAATGTACAACATTTAGCTTGGTTAGATTTGAATACACATGACGGTCAAGAATATTGGATGGCTATGAATTTAGCTGGAGAGTATGCCAAAGCGTGTCATGAAGATATTCACAGAAGATTGGCTAAAGCCTTAGGAAAACGCATTGCGGTAACCATTGAAAACCATCACAATTTTGCCTGGAAAGAAATGGTTGATGGTAAAGAATGTATTGTGCACCGAAAAGGAGCAACGCCAGCTGCTAAAGGACAATTGGGAATTATTCCAGGTTCGATGACGGCGCCAGGATTTATTGTGATGGGTAAAGGAAATGAAGAAAGCTTGCAATCGGCTTCTCATGGAGCGGGACGTTTGTTTTCGAGAGCGAAATGCAAAACCACTTTTACTCAAAGTCAGATTAATAAAGTATTAAAAGATAACGATGTGACTTTAATTGGCGGTAATATTGACGAAGCACCGATGGCGTATAAAAACATCAATACAGTGATGAATCTGCAAACAGAATTGGTGGATGTGTTAGGAACTTTCACTCCCAAAATTGTTAGAATGGATCGCTAAGATGGAAAAGATTATTCAAATAACATCGGGTAGAGGACCAGCAGAATGTACTTGGGTGGTGGCTCAAGTCTTGAAAAAAGTGTTGCAAGAAGCAGAAGCTTTACAATTGAAAGTAACTGTTTTGCAACGCGAAGCGGGTTCGGAAAATGGAACTGTAGCTTCAGCGATGGTGCAAATTATTGGAAAAGATGCTGATGAATTTACGGATTCATGGGTTGGAACCATTCAATGGATTGGAAAAAGTACGTATCGAAAATTTCACAAACGAAGCAATTGGTTTATTGGAATCTTTGAAGTAGATGCGATTAAATCTCGAGCCTTTTCTGAAAAAGACATTCAGTATCAAGCGATGCGAAGTTCTGGAGCTGGCGGACAACATGTGAATAAAGTGAGTTCTGCCATTCGGGCGACACATTTGCCAACTGGAATTAGTGTGGTGAGTATGGATTCGCGTTCGCAACATCAGAATAAGAAATTGGCGACCGAGCGTTTGTTAGTGAAGTTAAACGAAGCACAATTGAACCTTTTGAAACAACAATTTCAAAATCAGTGGACGAATCAATTAGCGGTGGAACGAGGCAATCCAATTCGAACTTTTGAAGGTTCCGATTTTAAGAAACTCAAAGTAGAAAAGAAATTTAAAGTTGTACGACAGCAATTAAAAAACGAATTAAAAAATGAAAAATATAGATAAATACTTATTTCAAGCCTTGGATAATTATCCATATTCGTTGGAAGAAACAACGGAAGCTTTGGATTATGCCTTGTCTTACGATGCGAAAAACACAACAGCTTTGTGTCTGTATGCTCGAATTGAAGCGGAACAATTGCAAAATTATGAAGCAGCAAAAACGTATTTTCAAGAAGCATTGGCGATTAATATGGAAGCCGTAGCGGTGTATCCGTATTATTTAGAAACCTTGCTTTTGAATGAAGATTATGAAGAAGCTTCAAAATTAATTGATTTTGCCTTAACGATTAAAGGCATAAATAAGATGGCAATTTTATTCAAAAAAGTACAGTTGTTAGAACGTTTACAAGATGTAAAAGGCGCCATTTCTTTATTAAAAGAAGTAAAATTGGCTTCTTTCTCAAACGATACCTATGAAATTGATGAAATAGAGAAACGTTTGAAAGATAAAAAAACTTTACTAAAGCCTAAGAAGAAATCGAAGAAAAAGAAATCGGAGAAAAAAGGCAAGAAGCAATAAGAAAACCAGCTTTAGGGCTGGTTTTTTTATTGCTGTATTTTTAAATTTCTACTTTTATGACTAAAAATTAGTGTTTCAAAGCATCTTTTTGAATAGCAATATTACATTTAGTTAAATTTGATAGAAAGCTTAAAATAAATTATCTATGGCAATCAATCAATTACTAGTTTCTTTCAGGAATAGAGCTTTAGATGGTAATGTTCCAAAACAAACTACTACTAGTTGGGCTCAAGAAATTGAGTACTTATATAAAAGTGGTGTGGGAATTGATGAAGCTTTGAAATTTTTATATTTTGAAAAACCGTCTGTAGAAGCTTTTGAAAGTTGGGTTAACCAAAAACAAACTTTATTTGTTCCATCCGTATCGCAAGAATCCTTAGTTTTTAATGAAGAAGATTTGCGATTTTTCGAAACCAATGGCTATATTGTGTTAGCTAATGCTATTCCGAAAGCGGATTGTTTGGCGACACAACAGATTATTTGGGAATTTTTGGAAATGCATCCAGATAAATCGGATACTTGGTATAAAAGTCATCCCGAACAACGAGGAATGATGCTTAATTTTTTTGACCATCCTTTATTAGAAAAAAATAGAACTTCAGGAAGAATACGAAAAGCTTTTGAGCAGTTGTATCAGTCGGAAGCCATTTATAAAACAATTGATAAAGTAAGTTTTAATCCGCCTATTACTCCAACTTATTCTTTCATGGGAAGCGATTTACATTGGGATGTGAGCTTACAATTACCTATTCCTTTTAAATTACAAGGTTTGATTTATTTGTCAGATTGCGGTCCGAATGATGGTGCATTTCATTGTGTACCGGGGTTTCATCATCAGATAGCTTCATGGATGGAGCAAGTTCCAGAAGGTATTCATCCCAGAACTCATGCTTTAGCAACCTTACAACCCCAAGCTATTACAGCTTCAGCAGGCGATATGATAATTTGGCACCAAGCCTTACCACATTGCGCTACACCCAATCACGGCTCGTCACCAAGAATGGTACAGTATTTAAGTTATATTGATGAAAATCATCTAGAAGCTAAAGAATGGATTTGAGGTTTTTTTGAAAATTTAGAATGTAAAATATAATAAAAAAACACCAACAGAAATGTTGGTGTTTTAATATGTGTAATAAACCTGTCAGGTTTGAATATGTTTAATCCTCAATCAAAACCTCCAAAATACTAATCGCAGCTTCACTAATTTTGGTTCCAGGACCAAAAACGGCAACGGCTCCGGCGTCAAATAAATATTGGTAATCTTGTGCTGGGATAACACCACCTACAATAACCATAATGTCTTCACGACCGTATTTTTTTAGTTCTTCAATTACTTGAGGTACTAAAGTTTTGTGTCCAGCTGCTAATGAAGAAACACCTAAAATGTGTACGTCATTTTCTACGGCTTGTTTTGCGGCTTCTTGTGGTGTTTGGAATAATGGCCCAATATCCACATCAAAACCTACATCGGCATAACCAGTGGCTACTACTTTCGCACCACGATCATGTCCGTCTTGACCCATTTTCGCAATCATAATACGAGGACGACGCCCTTCTTTCTTCGCGAAGTCGTTGGCTAATTGTTTCGCTTTTTCAAAGCTTTCGTCATTTTTAATTGCATTACTATACACGCCACTTATCGATTTAATTTGAGCTTTGTGTCGTCCGAAAACTACCTCTAAAGCATCACTAATTTCCCCTAAAGTTACTCTATTTCTCGCAGCTTCGACAGCTAAAGCTAATAAATTTCCTTTTCCGGTTTTCGCACATTCTGTAAGTGCTTCAATGCTTTTCTTAGCTTTTTCAGTATCACGACTAGCTTTAATTTCTTCTAAACGTGCCACTTGTTGCTTACGCACCATATCGTTATCTACATCTAAAATGTGTAACGGATCTTCTTTTTCTAAGCGGTATTTGTTAACCCCTACAATAATATCTTGTGTACTATCAATACGCGCTTGTTTTCTTGCTGCTGCTTCTTCAATACGTAATTTCGGAATTCCAGCTTCAATCGCTTTTGTCATTCCGCCTAAACTTTCCACTTCTTCAATTAAAGCCCAAGCTTTTTCAGTAATTTCAGCCGTTAAACTCTCTACGTAATAACTTCCTGCCCAAGGATCAACCGTTTTGCAAATTTTGGTTTCTTCTTGTAAAAATATCTGAGTATTTCTGGCAATTCTAGCAGAGAAATCCGTTGGTAAAGCAATTGCTTCGTCTAAAGCATTCGTATGTAAAGACTGCGTTCCACCAAATGCCGCAGCTGCAGCTTCAATTGCTGTACGCGCCACATTATTAAATGGATCTTGTTCCGTTAAACTCCAACCAGAAGTCTGGCAATGTGTACGTAACGCTAATGATTTTTCATCTTTCGGATTGAATTGTTTTAAAAGTTTCGCCCAAAGCATACGAGCCGCACGCATTTTAGCAATTTCCATAAAATGATTCATTCCAATTGCCCAGAAAAACGAAAGGCGAGGAGCGAACGTATCAATATCCATTCCAGCAGCTAAACCAGTACGAATGTATTCTAAACCATCGGCAAGTGTGTAGGCTAATTCAATATCTGCAGTGGCACCCGCTTCTTGCATGTGGTAACCCGAAATCGAAATCGAGTTGAATTTTGGCATATTATTACTCGTATAATCAAAGATATCAGCAATAATTTTCATAGAAGGTGTTGGTGGATAAATGTACGTATTTCGCACCATGAATTCCTTCAAAATATCGTTTTGAATAGTTCCTGATAATAGGTTAGGAGCTACGCCTTGTTCTTCGGCAGCGACAATGTAGAAAGCCATAATTGGTAAAACCGCACCATTCATGGTCATTGAAACCGACATTTCATCTAGTGGAATTTGATCGAAAAGAATTTTCATATCTTCCACAGAATCAATGGCAACTCCTGCTTTTCCAACATCACCTTGTACACGGTCATGATCTGAATCGTAACCTCTATGTGTGGCTAAATCGAAGGCAACCGACAACCCTTTTTGTCCAGCAGCTAAATTTCTTCTGTAAAAAGCATTACTTTCTTCTGCAGTTGAAAATCCAGCGTATTGACGAATGGTCCATGGTCGACGTACGTACATCGTTGCGTAAGGTCCGCGTAAGTTGGGCGCAAAACCTGCTCCAAAACCAAGATGTTCTAAATTAGCAATATCTTCTTTAGAATACGTTGGTTTTACGTCGATTTTTTCGGCAGTTTGAAATGTGTTTTCATTTGCTACTTCCGACTTCTGACTTCCAGCTTCTAACTTAATATGTTGTATGTTCTTTCTCATAGCTTATTCTTCTAGAGCTAAACGTTCTTGTTCTAATTTTTCCGCTAATCTTTTTTCGATAATAGGAGCGATTAGTGTTTTTTTGTCTTTTGTTTTTACGAAAGGAAACAACTCTAAATCGTGTTTCATTTTATCGTTTTTGTTCGGATATTTGTTCGTTCCTAATAAAATTTCTTTACCAGAATCGAATAAATCTTGTTCTTTTTGAGCGCTTTCCGAAATTTTTCTTTGAATCGTTCCTTCAATTAATTGCGTGATACAACCACCATTAGCTTCAATATCTTTAAATAAATCTAAGGCTTTCTCCGCTAATTCTTCGGTTAATGTTTCGATATAATATGCTCCGTCAGAAGGATTGTTGACTTTATCAAAATAACTTTCTTCTTTTAAAACCAATAATTGATTGCGAGAAATTCTATCACCAAATTCGTTGTCTTTATGATAAATGGCGTCGTAAGCTAAATTGGAAACCGCATTGGCACCACCTAAAATTGCCGACATGCATTCCGTTGTAGTTCGTAACATATTTACGTTATAATCGTACAATGTTTTATTACGTTTGGTTGGTGTGGCGATAATGTGACAATCGAAATTATGATTGTATTCTACGGCTAATGTTTTGAATAACAGTCGTAAAGCACGAAGTTTTGCAATTTCAAAGAAATAATTCGTTCCAACGGCAACTTCAATTGTTATCGGTTGATTGATTGCAGAAATTCTATTGAAATATTCGTTTACATGTGCTAACGTGTACGCCAATTGTTGCACCATGTTCGCACCAGCATTTTGGTAAATTCCAGATTGAATATTTAGAAAGGCGTTTGATGTGTTTTTTGAGATTTCGTTTAGTTTTTCGAAATCGGGGTTTAAATTTTCAAACCAATTTCCATCTTTGCATAATTGTCCGATTGGATCAATTTGAAGGATAAAATTAGCCTTGTTACTTGAAGCGAAATCGTTTAATAATTTTACATATTCCGTTGAAAGAAAAGGTAAATTGAAATAATAGGTTACGTTTTCTAATGGTAAATTCTCCATTAGTTTCGCAACTTCAATTTTATCTGATTCTATTGTGAAACGAATACTTTCTGCACCACGACTTAAACTATCTTTTGCTTTTTTATTCGACATTTGAATATCGTGGACAAAAATGTTTTGTAAAATGCTAAATTCTGTCGCTTTGGTGTTAGAAGTATAGGTTGTGATTTCTTCGTCTGAATGGTAAAAAGGTTTCACTTTGATGCCTTCTGGACTTTCCCAAATTAGGGTTTCGTTATAATCGGCTCCTTTGAGTTCAAATTGAATTTGCTGTTTCCATTGTTTGGATGAAACAGGTTCAAAATCGGAAAATAAGTTTGTTGCACTCATTTGACTTACGTGTTTTAAACTTTATTGTGGTTATTTAGCCCTGATAGTAGCGGCATCTCCCGATTTTTCATCGGGAATATAGCGGATAGCAGGACTATTTTTGTTATGAAAATTTACTGTTCTGCTTCTAATAAACTATCTTTTATTTTATCTTCTTCGAATTCTATGATGTAAATATCTTCGCTATCTTTTTTCATGAAATATTTCTCACGAGCGTATTTTTCAATCATATTGTCGTTTTTTAAATGCTTTATTTTGATACTATCTTTCGTGATTTCCGATTGATAGTATTTTTTATTGTCGTTTAATTCTTCAATTTGATTGTTCAGAAAACGATGCTCAAAGTACGAATAATTATCGAAAAATAACATCCAAACGATAAAAGCTATAAGAATCAAATAGTACTTGTTTCCTAAAAAACTTAGAAAAGGAATTTTTTGTACTAATATTTGAAATCTTTTAAACATTATTTTTCAATACGTTGGTTAATTACCGCACGAACTACGTCAATTGCTACTGTGTTGTATTTATCGTTAGGAATGATAATATCTGCGAATGCTTTTGTGGGCTCGATAAATTGCTCGTGCATTGGTTTTAAAGTAGTTTGATATCTTGTTAAAACCTCTTCCATATCTCTTCCACGTTCTGCGATATCACGTTTTAAACGACGAATTAAACGTTCGTCAGAATCAGCATGTACGAAAACTTTAATATCAAATAATTCGCGAATTTCTGGATTGGTAAAGATTAAAATTCCTTCTACAATCATTACTTTTCTTGGATGAGTTGAAATGGTGTCGTCGGTTCTGTTGTGTGTAATGAAAGAATAAATCGGTTGATCAATTACTTTTCCTGCTTTTAAATCTTTTAAATGTTGGATTAGTAATTCGAAGTCAATGGCACGAGGATGATCAAAATTTATTTTGGTTCGTTCGTCGTAAGATAAGTTATTAGTTTCCTTGTAATAAGAATCTTGAGAGATAATTCCAACTTCAGTTGAAGGAAGTTCGTTCATAATTTGATGTACAACAGTAGTTTTTCCACTTCCTGTTCCTCCAGCAATACCAATGATAAGCATAAATGTTGTGTTTAATTTAGGCAAAGATAGAAATATATACTGTAAAAAAAATTCTCACTAATGGGAAAAGTGAGAATTTTTAGAAATTAAGTAACTAAAATTTAACTATGGATAAGCTGTAATAATTCGTTAATTTTTTGAGGGGTGTTAAAAGCTCCGTTAAATGAAGTGGTAACAGTAGCGGAGCTTTCATCTTGTACGCCTCTTGATGACACGCATAGGTGTTTGGCATCAATAATTACGGCAACATCTTCTGTTTCTAAAGCTGCTTTTAAATCTTCCGCAATTTGCATGGTTAATCTTTCTTGGACTTGGGGGCGTTTAGCGTAATATTGTACGATTCTATTTAATTTTGATAAACCAATTACTTTTCCAGATGAAATATAAGCCACATGCGCTTTTCCGAAAATGGGTACAAAATGGTGTTCACAATTAGAATAAAAGGTGATGTTTTTCTCAACCAACATTTGATTGTATTGGTATTTGTTTTCGAAAAGTGCTATTTTCGGCTTATTTTTCGGATTTAATCCAGAAAAAATTTCTTCGATATACATTTTAGCTACTCGTTCTGGAGTACCTTTTAAAGAATCATCCGTTAAATCTAAATCTAATGCTTTCATGATTTCTGAAAAATGAAAGGCTATGATTTCCTTTTTTTCGGAATCAGACTTAGTAAAGGCATCTTTTACCATCGGTGTTTCTAAAGAAGTAAATAAATGATCATTTCCAATGTCATCTACAGATAAATTTGAAAGGGTATCGATTTGAAAATTATTTTCTGATTTCATGTTTTATTTTTTGTTTAACAAAAGTAATAAATTATTAAACAAAAATTACTATCTATACGATTATTTTTTTATCGTACTATAAATAAAACACATAGACTACTGTTTTTACTTGCTAAAAATGAGTGGATTGTGATTTTGACCTAATTTTTTTGGTTGGAATAGTATTTTTTCTTTGTATAAAGTATAAAATAGTGATGAATTTTTATTGAATTTATTTTATGACAAAAAAAGCATTTTTATTTTGTAGTTATATAAATTATACTATATTTGCACTCGCATTCACGGGGTGTAGCGTAGCCCGGTTATCGCGCCTGCTTTGGGAGCAGGAGGCCGCAGGTTCGAATCCTGCCACCCCGACAAAGGAGAATTCAGAAATGAGTTCTCCTTTTTTTATTTTAATTTAATTCTGATTTGTATCTTTGAGTTTCAAATTAATTATCTACAATGAAACACTATTTTTATTTAATATTACTGACAACTGCTTTAATTTCATGTACTTCTAAACCTAAAAAAGAAGATATTGCAAAGTTAAATGGCTATTGGGAAATTGAAAAAGTTGAATTTCCTGATGGAAATAAGAAAGAGTATAAGGTAAATGAATTTATAGATATGATTTCTTTAAAGGAAAATAAAGGAATTAGACAAAAAGTAGCACCACAATTAGATGGTTCGTTTTTGAAAGGAACTTTGGAAGATAAGATTAGAGTGGTGGATAGTGCGGATTGTTATTATTTGAAAACCAATTCGAAATTTACCAAATGGGAAGAGAAAATACTCTCGGTTTCAGATGAAAGTTTTGTTTTAGAAAACGAAGCAAAGATTGTTTATCACTTTAAGAAATTTGTACCTTACGATAAAAGAAAATAAAATGAAGAGATTTAATGACGATTTTTCGGTTGGTGATGTAATGAAAGAGTTTATGAAGTCTAGCAAGCTTGAAGCAGGTTTAGATATTATAAATGTGAAAGAAACCTGGTTTAAAATGATGGGGCCAGCTTTTAAAAATTATACCGAACAAATTGAATTGAAAAGAAATACCTTATATGTTCAGTTGAATTCTTCGGTAGTGAAACAAGAATTAGAATACGGAAAATCAAAAATTATAAAAATGCTAAATGAAGAATTGGGCAAAGATTTGATTAAAGAAATAGTCTTTAGGTAAAACGTAAAGGGTTTTGGGTAAAAGGAAATAAAAAAGGCGATTAGAATTTCTAATCGCCTTTTAATATTTATATCACTGCTCACTAATAACGGAGCACTGAATTTTTATTAGAATTGCTCTCTTCCAGCAAAGTGGAAAGCACCTTCGATAGCAGCATTTTCATCAGAATCTGAACCGTGAACCGCATTTTCTCCAATTGAAGTAGCGTATTTTTTACGGATAGTTCCTTCAGCAGCATCTGCAGGGTTTGTTGCACCAATTAAAGTTCTGAAATCTTCTACAGCGTTGTCTTTTTCTAAGATTGCTGCAACAATTGGTCCGCGAGTCATGAATTCTACTAATTCTCCAAAGAAAGGTCTTTCTGAGTGAACTGCGTAAAATTTCTGAGCGTCAGCAACAGTTAATTGAGTTAATTTCATTGAAACGATTCTGAAACCACCTTCAGTAATCATGTTTAAAATTCCACCGATGTGTCCGTTTTCAACTCCATCAGGCTTAATCATTGTAAATGTTCTATTTGTAGCCATTTTTCCTAAATTTTTTGCAAAGGTAGTATTTAATTCTTTATTGCAAAGCGGTTTATTGAAAATTATTGAACAACAGTTCTTACTACACGGAAACCGTAAAATTCGTGAGTTTTTTCTGGAGAAGTAGAAATTCTGTTGGCTGGTCTCACATAATTAGGTTGACTGTCCCAAGAACCACCTCTAACACATTTTTTTTCTCCGCTTTCTGGTCCTTTTGGGTTTTTACCATTTTCAATTTTATAGTAATCTTTGTTGTACCAATCCCAACACCATTCCCAAACGTTTCCGCTCATGTCATATAAGCCTAATTCGTTTTGTAATTTGCTACCTACTACATGAGGAACTCCATTACTATTTCCTTTATGCCAAGCAATTTCATCTAATGTATTACTTCCAGAATATTTAAATCCTTTAGATAATTTGCCACCTTTAGCGGCATATTCCCATTCTGCTTCTGTTGGTAATCGGTAACCATTTGCAGCAAAATTACAAGCATAAAATGGTCCGTTCATAGTGTAAACTTGAGTTAAGCCTTCTTTTTTGCTTAACCAATTACAATAAGAAATTGCTTCTTCCCAAGTGATGTTATTCATTGGTAATTTATCATTCCAACCCCATTTTGGAGCTTTTGGCATTTTAATTTTTTTAGCTTTTGCATATTGTTTCCATTCCCAAACTGTTACTTCAAATTTGCTGATTTCAAAAGAGTTTATGGTTACTTCATGCTTTTTTTGTTCATCAATTTCTGCAGTTCCATCTGAATCATTTGATCCCATAAAATAAGTTCCGCCTTCTACTTTAATCATAGAAAAGGGAAGTGTAGTAAATGATAATAAAGAAATTGAAATTAGTAGGGTTGTTGTTAGTAAAATTGTTATTTTTTTCATCTTTTTTCGGTTAAATGTTAAATTTGGGTCATTTTTCTGGGACAAATATAGAATTAGACAAAAATAAAACAAGAAAAAACAGATGAATTTTCATTAAATTCGATGAAATGCAGTTTTTTGAAAAACTAAGACGCGTTTTTTTAGTTAAAAATTGCGAATAGTTTAAATTTTGATGATTTTAAAATAGGTATTTAATGGATTTGATAATAAAATGACGTCATTTTTGAATTTTTTCGAATAAAATTCGCTGAAGTTATTTTTTCGCTCTTGTAAACTACCATTTGTAAATAATTGGTTTTGAAGTGCTATAATATGATTTATTTTTTCAATATGAACTCTTTTTTCCGCTTTAAGCAAACGTTTCTCTAGGTTTTCTAGTCCTTTTATTTGTTTTACTTCTTGTGCTTTAACGGCACCCATAAAAGATTTGTCAGTTTGTTCTGCAATTTTTAGTAATTCAGTAAATTGTTTGCGCAAGGTTTCTTTCTGTTCAGAAAAGTCGATATTAAAAATAGAAACTTCTTTAGTCTTCTTATGAATCAATTCTTGTTGAGATAAAAATAAATCCGACCAACTCAGTTGAAGTTTCTCCATTTTTCCGATTTGTTTTTCAGTTGCCACCACAAATGAATTTCGTAACATTATAATAGGAAAGGTCACTTTTTGAACTTCAAAGTTGCTTTTCAATTCTAACCAATAAGCAATTTCTCCACCGCCGCCAATATAAGCCAAGTTGGGTAAAATTACTTCTTGATATAAAGGTCTTAAAATCACATTCGGACTAAACTTTTCCGGTGAATTTTCAACCAAATCTAAAATTTCACTTTCTGAAAACTGAATTTCTGTATTGTTTACTTTATAAGTGTTGTTTTCAAAAATAATTCGTTCACGCAAATGATCTTCGATATAAAATAAATTGATTTCTCTCGGATTAACTTGTACAGTGTAATCTTTCAATTGAGCAATCGTTTTTGAAACTGCTGCAAAAGAATTTTGATGGATTAATTCGTCTTTAATATAAGGTACAAAAAGTGTTTTCAACTTTCTGTCATCACCATCAATTATAACCAAACCTTCTGTTGAAAACAATTCATTTGCTAAAAAACGAGTCGCATCTGCTAAATTAGAATGTTCTAAATAGGCTTTTTGAAAAACGTTTTTTAAATAGGTTGCCGTTTCACCTACACCAATAATTTTGGAAAATTCTTCAAATACTTCATTCAAACCTGCTGTAGACAATCTTCCAACAGGTCCGAAACTTTCTCTTTCCCATTTGATTTTCTTATCTTTTAAATTGAAATGATTGATTTCTTCAAAGTCATGATCTTCAGTTGCCATCCAATAAACGGGTACGAAATTATACTCAGAATAGGCTTCTTTTAATTGCTGACATAAATTAATTGTAGAAGCAATTTTGTATAGAAAATAAGCCGGACCTGTAAATAAATTTAATTGATGACCTGTAGTAATTGTAAAGGTTTTTTCAGATTTCAGTAGTTCAATGTTTGTTTGAGTTGCTTCTGAAACTGGAAAGTTTACATATTGGTTTTTTAAAGCCTCAACTAAAGTGAATCGGTTTTCTAAACTATAATTTTTTGCTTTTTCATCTACTTGAGTAGCAAAATTTTCTAAAGTTGGAAAACGATGGTAGAGTGATTGTATTTCTGGTTTTTCATCTAAATAATCCACAATTAGTTTAGAGAAATAACCTGATTTTTGATACGTAATACAATCTGTTTGCATAATTTTTTTTACAAAAATAATCATTTTTCACCATCCACAATTAATTTTTATCTTTGTCAAAACATTTTCCTTTGAAAAATATGCTCTTAATCACGCCGCCTTTTACACAATTGAATACGCCTTATCCTGCAACGGCTTATATCAAAGGGTTTTTAAATACGAAAAACATTTCTGCCTTTCAAATGGATTTGGGTATCGAAGTGATTTTAGAATTGTTTTCAAAAAAAGGATTACAACAACTTTTCCAAACTGCAGAAACCTCAAAACTTACCACAGAAAATTTACAGCGAATTTATAGTTTGAAAAACGATTATATCAATACTATTGATGCTGTTATTGCTTTTTTACAAGGAAATAATCCAACATTAGCTCGACAAGTTTGTAGTGGGAATTTTTTGCCAGAAGCTTCTCGTTTCAGCCAATTAGACGATATGGAATGGGCGTTTGGAAATATGGGAATGCAAGATAAAGCTAAACATTTAGCTACTTTATACTTAGAAGATTTATCGGATTTTATTGTGGAATGTATCGATGAAAATTTCGGATTTAGTCGTTATGCAGAACGATTGGGAAGAAGTGCGAATTCGTTTGATGAATTGTATGCGGAATTACAAAACGAAACTACATATATTGATAAAATCACACTTTCAATATTAGAAGAAAAAATCCAACAAGTGCAACCTAAATTAGTACTAATTTCTGTTCCTTTTCCAGGGAATTTATACAGTGCTTTTCGTTGTGCTCAATTTATCAAAGCCAATTTTCCTGAAATTAAAACGGCAATGGGCGGAGGTTTTCCGAATACAGAATTACGGAGTTTAAAAGATACTAGAGTTTTTGAGTTCTTTGATTTTATTACCTTAGATGATGGCGAATTACCTGTGGAACTTTTAAATTATAATATTCAAAATCCAAATTCAGATGAATTCAAACGAACTTTTCTTTTAGAAAATAAGGAAGTTGTTTATAAAAACAATACCACAAAATCGGATTACAAGCAATCAGAAGTTGGTACGCCAGATTATTCTGATTTACTTTTGGATAAATACATTTCTGTAATTGAAATCGCTAATCCGATGCACAGCTTGTGGAGTGATGGTCGTTGGAATAAACTTACCATGGCGCACGGTTGTTATTGGGGAAAATGTACGTTTTGCGACGTGTCTTTAGATTATATAAAAATTTACGAACCAATTGCGGCTAAAATTTTAGTCGACAGAATGGAAGAACTAATTGCGCAAACTGGCGAAACTGGTTTCCATTTTGTAGATGAAGCTGCACCGCCTGCGTTAATGCGTGAAGTGGCTTTGGAGATTTTGAAAAGAAAGCTAGTAGTGACTTGGTGGACCAACATTCGTTTCGAAAAAAGTTTTACTCAAGATTTATGTTTGCTCTTAAAAGCTTCGGGTTGTATTGCTGTTTCTGGTGGATTGGAAGTTGCTTCTGATAGGTTGTTAGCTCTTATAAAGAAAGGCGTTACCGTAGAGCAAGTGGCCAAAGTTACACATCATTTTACAGAAGCCGGAATTATGGTTCATGCCTATTTGATGTATGGCTATCCTACACAAACCATTCAAGAAACTGTTGATAGTTTAGAGATGGTGCGACAATTATTTGAATTAGGAATTATTCAATCTGGATTTTGGCATCAATTTGCGATGACTGCACATTCTCCAGTTGGTTTAAATCCCGAAGAATTTGGTGTAATTCCACAACAAAATGAAATTACTTTCGCCAATAACGATATTCAATTTAATGATAAAACAGGAATTAATCATGATAAGTTTAGTTTCGGACTGAAAAAATCGTTGTTCAATTATATGCATGGAATTTGTTTTGATTATGAGTTGCAAGATTGGTTCGATTTTAAAATCCCAAAAACAAAAATCCAACCTGATTTTATCGAAAAAGCTATTTTTGATACTTCTGATTTTTCATTAAAACCTACTGCTAAAATTATCTGGATCGGAAATCAGCCTATTGTCGAACATTTTACCAAATCGAAAAAAGGAAATTCTTGGGAAATGTCAAAACTAACGTTTCATTTTAAATCCGATGCGGTTGAAATTACGCTCGAAAAAGAACTTGCAAATTGGTTAGTCACTACGCTTCCTTCGATTGCTTTGAAAAGCGCTTCGCTAAAAGATATCAAACAAGATTTTGAAACTCATTTTGAAGATTTCGAATTGTTTTGGTTCAGTAAACCGATGAAAACACTAAGAGAATCAGGATTGTTAATTTTTTAGTTTTTTGTATTTAATTCTTTTAATTATGTTAATTTAGTGTTGTTTTAGTATTATTTTTATATTAAAATGTGTTTTTTGTTGATTTTTTACTATATTTAAAAATTATAGAGAACCCCCTTTTATGAACACACTAGTTAATAAATTCAAAAATTCAACTTATTTCAAAGTTGTTTCTCTCGTGTCTTTAGTTTCGTTAGGATTGCTATTAATTGTAGTTTTCCTATATTTTTATATGCGTGTTCAAGAAAAAGCAATTTTTAAGAGCAGTAAAGAATTATATGAAAATGAAATCAATTCCCTTTTAAAATTAAATTCAGAATCCTATTCAGCGGTTGTGGTTGATGCCACCTATTGGGACGAATTTGTTGAATTTACAAAAACCAAAAATTTAAAATGGTTTAACACTTCCATTGCGGTTTTAATTGATACCTATAATGTGGAATATTTATCAGCTTATTCTGAAGATGGCGAATTTATTACTAAAGTTTCTACACTAAAAATAAAGACAAAAAACTTTGTTCCTAAAGAAGTTTTTAATCGTATAAAAGAAAAGAAATTCGAAAAGTTTTACATGAGAATTCCAGAAGGAATTGTTGAAATATATGGCGCGTCAATTCATCCTTCTAACGATCCTTTTAAAAATAAAACTAAACCATCTGGCTATTTCATTATGGCTCGACTTCTTGATAGAGAATATTTTGCCAATATTGAAGAAATTTGTAGTTCTAATATAAAATTTTACACTGGAAATGAACAGGCTTTAAAAACAGTTTTTACAACGATTTCACTTCAAGATATCAATAAAAAAGAAGTTTCTAAATTGTATTTCAAAAGATCTTACAATATTGATTTTTACATCACAAAAAGTATTTTATGTACGATGGCATTAGCCATACTTTTTGCATGGGCAGTATTTTTGTATTATTCTAATAAATGGGCTCGATTGCCGTTAAATTTAATTAAGAAAATTCTAAAGAAAAACGACACTTCTGCTATTGAAGATTTAAAAAGTATTAAAGGCGAATTTCGTTACATGGGAAAACTTTTTGAAGAAAATTTCAAACAAAAAGCGGAACTGATTTCGTCTAAACAAAAAGCAGAAGAAAGTGATAAATTGAAGTCGGCATTTTTGATGAATTTATCTCACGAAATTAGAACGCCAATGAATGCCATTGTTGGTTTTTCAGATTTGTTGTTAGATGAAAAAATTACTGATGAAGAAAAACAAGAATTTGTTAGAATTGTGCAGTATAATAGTAGAAGTTTGCTAAGTATAGTGGATGATTTAATCGAAATGTCAAAAATTGATTCGGATTTAATTAAACCCAACTACAGCAATGTAAATTTAAATAATCTCTTAAAAGCAGCTTTTGAATCGGCTAATTTTTCTAATAAAAACGAGAATGTGGTGGTGAAATTACAAGAGCCAGATGAGAAGATTAAAAAAAATATTGTAACGGATCCAGTTAAACTGAATCAAATTATTATAAATCTTTTAAACAATGCTTTGAAATTTACAGATGAGGGTTTTGTTATTTTAGATTACGAAATAGATACCAATCAAAATCTGATAGTCTTTCATGTTAAAGATTCCGGAATTGGTATGCCTGAGGAATTTAAAGACAAAGTTTTTAAACGTTTTAATAAAATCAATGCTAAAAATATTTCTGCGAACGAAGGTTTGGGCTTAGGTTTAGCCATTTCGAAATCGTATGTAGAAATGTTAGGTGGAAGTATTTCTGTAGAAACAAAAGAAGGTTTAGGCTCTACTTTTACGTTTACAATTCCATTAAAATATGCTGAAAAAGAAACAATTGAAGAAGAGAAAGTACATCAAATTGTGAATTATAATGTAGGAAATAATGAGGTGCTTTTGGTGGCTGAAGACGATAATATCAATTTTAAACTTATCGAAAAATTGTTAAAAATATTTAATTTCAATGTTATTCGTGCGAAAGACGGATTAGAGGCTGTTGAAATTTGTAAAACTAATTCTGAGATTGATTTGGTTTTTATGGACATTAAAATGCCTAATTTAGATGGTTATGGCGCTTTTGTAAAGATTAGAGAATTCAATAAAGAAATCCCAATAATTGCACAAACTTCGTATTCATTTCCAGAAGAAGTTGAGAAAATTAAACAACTGGGTTTCAATGATTTTATCTCTAAACCTTTGGATAAAGAAAAATTATATGAATTAGTGAAAAAATATTTTAACAAGTAAAATTTAAACTATATCA
>JACCDZ011705233.1_pt1 | contig 39438 bp, 63 predicted proteins | sample 7449551 | NCBI WGS metagenome assembly JACCDZ01 (sample SAMN15323452, study PRJNA562643) | freshwater metagenome | isolation source: river surface water | place: USA:Blue River Watershed | collected 2017-08-18
TCCGTCGTTACCACACCATCGGTTGGTACTACTTCGGTGGCTTCAACATCCTTCGTACAGCGGCTCTTTACCAGATCCAGACTGCAGCGACAAACGGATAATCAACTTTAGTTGATTGACGGGTGGGGCTAGGGCAACCTAGCCTCATCAGTAAGTTCACTAAGGAGAACTAATGGCATATATGGCAACAACTCCCTGGGAGTACCAGACTTGGGGAGCGAACAAACCTTGGCCAGACCAGTACACACGCCTATCACAGCGTCGTATAGCTGGCGGTACAGAGACTGGTGTAATCAACCCATTCCTTACCGACATCGCTCGTGGCGTAACTTTGATTTACATTAACGGACATATTGAGACAACCCTGTATCCATACCAGAACACTCTGGCTGATGCAGACTGGTACATCTTGGGTGGGCATACACAAGAGATAACAGATGAGCAGGCAGCAATCCTAATTGCTGAAGGCTACGGAGATTACGTGGAGCCAATCGTATGAGTAAGCATCGTAGAGAAGTACACCCAGTAGAAGTAGATGGTTGCTTTGGGTGCAAGGTAAGCGGTCTACAACTATCAGTAGGGGATGCTCGTCACGACGGCATTCCATCAGCCAAGCAACACGACAAAGAATTAGGTTCATACTACAACGCAATCCGTCAAGGTATTGAACCAGTATCAACAAAGCAAAAAGATATTGATGCTGCTGTCCGACTATCTAACGATATGGGCAAAGCATTCGATGGTAACGCAATCTAACAAGGAGCAGATATGAATAAAGATAAAGGTAACTCAGCTGAGTCCACTATGGACACTGGCTACAGAATGGGATCCACAAAGGGTATTCCTGCTTCTATGCCAGCGGGTGGACAGACAGCAATGACCAAGGGTAATACAGCAAAGTTCGTTGCTGGGAAGAAGTCGGTGAGCAAATAATGTGCGCTAGCTGTGGTTGCGGATATGCAACATACGATGACATTGAGACGGGTGCTCCGGCAAACGAAGTGGACAAGGCTTAATGAAGAAGCATCCAGGATTCAAAGCAGTAGCAAAGAAGATTGCTGCAAAGCAAGGTGTCTCCAAGGAACGTGCCAGTGCGATTCTTGCTGCGGGTGCTCGGAAAGCCTCGAAGGCAGCAGTCAAGGCCAACCCAAACCTTAAGAAGGTTAAGGGTATGCGAAAGAAGATGGGCTAATGGCTCGTCAACTTTACACTGAAAAAGGCGACAAGAAGGTAGATGCAAAGTTAATGAAGAAGTTAACTCCTGCCCAGAAGAAAGCCTTTAAGAAGCAAGATGAGAAACACCGCAAGGTCAAGTATCAGGCTGAAGATACCAAGATTGATAAGAAGATTATCAAGAAGATTAAGAAGAAAGTGAAGTAATGGCTAAGAGTCCAGCGTGGCAACGTAAAGAAGGTAAGAACCCAGAAGGCGGATTGAACGCTAAGGGTCGTGCTAGTGCTAAGGCACAAGGTAGCAACCTGAAGCCACCTGTGTCTGCTAAGCAAGCCAAGAAATCACCCAAGGCTGCAGCACGACGCAAATCATTTTGCGCTCGTATGGGCGGTAGCAAAGGTCCACTCAAGGATGAAAAGGGTAGACCAACTCGTAAGGCGCTTGCGCTTAGAAAGTGGGACTGTTAATGAAGAAGAAAGCATTTTGGGATAAGAAGAATCCTAATAAGAAATCTAAGCCATTGACTCCAGCACAGAAGGCGTCAGCAAAAGCAAAGGCAAAAGCAGCAGGTCGACCATACCCAAATCTGGTAGATAACGCAGCAGCCAAAAAGTCTAAGAAGAAGTGAGGTAGTAGGTGCCATTAGGTATTGCAGGTTCAACATTAAACGACGAATTAAACCGTCTAGCTAACGGTGGCACCTACCCTGCTATCTCTGCATACAAGGATCGTGCAGGTGCTGCTCAGGCTTGGGCTGCCGCTAGGAGCGTATCTCTTGGTAGCATCACTGACCTAGTAGGTACTATCAATCTTATCGGTGGTATTACTAACCGCAGAGATATGCTTGACATTGCTGGTATCTGCAATTTAATTGCTGGCACTACTGGACTTGAGCCAGCAGCAGCACTGCGTCAGGTGCTCTCGTAATGACAGCAACCTATAACTTAGTAGCACCGCAGGCTACAACATTTACATTTGCATTCCGTCCACAAACTGACGGAGTGAACTGGAACCTCACAGGCTATACAGCAACTATGACTGTACGTCCGTTCGCAGGTTCAACTACAACTACGCTACTTGCTACTACAGCAAACGGCAAGATTAATATTAACACAGCAACATCAGTAGTGACAGTGAACTTCACAGCAGCTGATACTGATATTAAAGCGGAGACATACGCCTACGACCTAGTACTTTATGTAGGTTCGACTGTCACACGATTGCTAGAAGGTAAGTTCCTAGTACCGATTGGAGTAACAGTATGAGTGAAACAATCATCATTATTGAGTCTGCTCAACCGCAAACATCTGTAGTTTTCTCAGCAGACCAAGGACCGCAAGGTATACCTGGCCCTACAGGATCAACAGGTCCTACAGGTCCAACTGGTACCACTGGTCCAACTGGTCCTATCGGACCAACAGGTGCGACAGGAGCCACTGGTTCAACTGGCGCTACTGGCGCCACTGGAGCGACAGGAGCAACAGGTGCAACAGGACCGACTGGACCTACAGGTAATACTGGAAGCACAGGAGCAACGGGAGCGACTGGGCCAACTGGGCCTCAAGGAGCTACTGGAGCAACTGGACCAACTGGAAATACCGGACCTACAGGACCTACAGGAGCAACCGGTGCCACCGGTGCAACAGGACCCACAGGAGCAACAGGCTCTACGGGAAGCACAGGACCAACAGGTGCTACAGGAAGTACAGGCCCTACAGGCCCAACAGGATTAACTGGGCCAACAGGTCCGACAGGCGCCACAGGAGATACAGGTCCTACGGGTCCTACAGGCCCTACTGGAGCCGCAAGCACAGTGCCTGGACCTACGGGACCAACTGGCCCTACGGGCGCTACAGGGGCAACTGGAGCCACAGGAGCGCAGGGTCCAACAGGACCAACGGGTGCAACTGGAGCAACAGGTGCCACTGGTGCGACAGGTGCTACGGGTGCTCAAGGTCCTACAGGGCCTACTGGTGCTACTGGTGCTACAGGCGCTACTGGACCTACTGGTCCAACAGGGGCTACTGGGGCAACAGGACCTACCGGTCCGACGGGTGCAACAGGTGCAAGTGCTACGGCGTTGCCAGATATCTTAATGCTCGGCGGTATGTAAACTTATACCTTATGAAGGTAAATGAGTACTTTGACCGAGTTGTGGTGATTAACCTAGACCGCAGACCAGATCGTATGGACAGGCTCGGTGCTCAGTTAGATGAACTTGGTATCGAGTATGAGCGCTTTAGCGCAATAGATGCTAAAGAGTTAGATGTCAAAGGTTATGTGGCTGGAACTATGAGCCACGTTGCTGTACTAAAGAAGTACGAAGACCAGAAGATTCTTGTACTAGAAGATGACGCTTTATTCTGTGAGGGTTTCAATGAGAAGTTTGCGGAAGCGATTGAAGCACTACCTAATAATTGGGATGTCTTTTATCTTGGAGCGTTGGTAGACCCGAAGACTGGTAAGACTATCGAGGTCAATAACCACTGGCATAAGCAGATAGTGAGCACAGGCTCACACGCCTACTGCATATTGCCTTATCGTATGAAGTATTTCATCGAGCAACTTGATGGATACGAATGGTACATAGATATTGGTTTGCGGGTATTTGCAGAGAAGTATCAAGCTCTGATAGCCCAGCCAAACCTAGTAACACAATTCCCCTCATACTCAGATTTACGCGAGCGAGAGGTGGATGACTTTTGAAAGTAGCTGTATACACAATCTGTAAGAACGAGGAGAAGTTCGTTGAACGCTGGTATGAGTCATCTAAAGATGCCGATTACCACATCCTTACAGATACAGGATCAACAGACGGAACAGTTGCCCTTGCTAGAAGTCTTGGTATCACGGTTAACGAGATTGTACTCAAGCCCTTTAGGTTTGATGACGCGAGAAATGCGTCGCTAATATCTGTACCAGCAGATGCTGACTATTGCATAGCGCTGGATGTAGACGAAGTGCTGGCACCAGGGTGGCGTGATGCGCTACAGGTAGCCTACGACAAAGGTATAGATAGACCGACATATCGTCGTATTGAAGCATTCAATGCAGATGGTAGTCCACTGACAGAGTTTAATGGATTCAAGGTACACCGCAGGTTTGGTATCAGATGGCATTACCCAATACACGAGGTACTGGACTGGTACTCAACAGAACCAGAGAAGTCTGAGTACATCGAAGGCTTTGAGATTCATCATCACCAGAACACAGAAACATCTAGGAAGCAGTACTTACCGCTACTAGAGATGGCAGTGAAAGAAAAGCCTGACGCTAGAAACTTGTACTACCTAGGACGAGAGTTGTCCTACTACAAGGAGTATGAGCGCAGCACAGAGATACTCAAGAAGTATCTGGAGATTTCTATATTCAAGCAAGAACGTAGTTCAGCTTGTCGCATACTGGGTATCGTCGATCCTAGTAACGCAGAAGAATGGTTTATGAAAGCCACTGAAGAGTGGGAAAGTCGTGAGTCTTTCTTAGCGCTGGCTAACTATTACTACTTGCGTAAAGAGTGGGACGAGTGCCACCTAGTAGCAAAGACTGCACTGACCTTCGATAAGAAGCCAATGGAGTTCCTTGTCGAAGCGTGGGCGTGGGGCCATATGGCAGAAGACTTAGTTGCAGTAAGTGCGTGGCAACTAGGAGATTACGAAACAGCACTAAAGCACGGACGTCGGGCGTTAGCACTAGCGCCTGATAATGAAAGATTACAAAGCAATGTTAGATTCTACGAAAGTAAGGTAAGCGATGCCAACGTTCAATCAGATGACGTCAGAGGTACAGAGTAACCTACAGGGCTATTCCCTGCGCCAAGACCGCATTACGTGGGTGGCAACAGCAGGTGGTATCTCGGCTACTGATCTCAGTATTAAGATTGGTTCAGCAGATAACCTTGCTAAAGGTATCGTGCAGATTGATAACGAACTCATCTGGGTCAACTCATTTGACCGACAGAACCTCACACTAAACGTAGCACCAGGCTTTGGTCGTGGCTATATGGGTACAACACCAAGCCCACACGCACAGAATGCACAGGTAATCCTTACACCTACATTCCCAATCACAATGATTCAACAGGCTATCAACGACAGCATCAACTCCCTGTACCCGAAGTTGTTCCAAGTCTCATCAACTACTTTTACCTACAACGCAGCACAGATTGCATACCCACTACCAGATGATGCACGTGATGTGCTCTACGCATCGTGGCAAACACCTGGTCCATCAAGAGAGTGGCTACCTATTAACCGCTGGCGTATTGACCGTATGGCAAACGTAGCAGCGTTCAACACTACGAAAACGGTGAATCTCTATGAAAAGATTGTCCCTGGTCGTACAGTCCAAGTCTACTATTCCACTATCCCAAGTAATCTCACTAACGACAATGATGACTTTGCTGCTGTTACAGGCCTACCAGAATCGTCAAGAGATGTCGTTACTCTTGGAGCTGCATACAGACTCCTCTCTTACATTGATACCGGTCGTATTAACCTATCCAGCGCCGTAGCAGATTTAGCAGATACCAAACTGCCATCAACTGCTGGTGCTAACGCATCTAAGTACATCTTTGCGCTATACCAACAGCGCTTACAAGAAGAGTCAACCAAACTTCAAGACCGATTCCCAATCCTTCTCCACTACACCCAATAAGGAAAACCTATGACCCGTCTGTATAGCTCCGTCTCAGTTGAGACAATCCTCTCTGCAAGTATCACCAGCTCGCAGACCTCAATGGCTGTGGCTACTGGTACTGGTTCTGCACTCCTTGGTGGTGTAGTGCTTGCTGCTGGTAACGTAGATCAGTTCACAGTTGCTATCGACCCTGACACTGTCAACGAAGAGATTGTGTTTATCACCGCTAACTCAGGGGATACATTCACAATCGTTCGTGGTCGAGCAGGTACATCACAGATTACACACGCATCAGGTGCAACAGTACGCCACGTACTTACATCCGATGACCTTGACTATTTCAATACAGCGCTACAACCAGCGCAGTTAACTGCTAAGGGTGCGCTGATTACAGCAACCGCTGCAGGAACTGCATCTACTCTTTCAGTAGGCTCTAATGGGCAGGTGCTCACTGCAGACTCTACAGAAGGTAGAGGCATCAAGTGGGCTACACCATCGTCACTACCGTCACAGACAGGTAACGCTGGTAGATACCTCAGCACAGATGGAACTACAACATCTTGGGCTGCGGCAGTACCTACGCTAAACATTACGCTGAATGCTCAGACTGGTACAACTTACAGCCTAGTAGCAGGAGATGTTAACAAGTTAGTTACCCTGTCTAACGCAGGTGCTATTACCCTGACTGTACCTAACGGTGTCTTTACCGTAGGCCAGCAGATTAACATTCAGCAGATTGGTGCAGGGCAAGTCACTGTAGCAAGCGATGGAACAACAGTGCTTACCTCAACAGGTGCTACATCAACTGCTCCTAAGCTACGTGCCCAGTACTCAGCAGCCACAATTATCTGTACATCAAGTAACAACTTCACAGTGATCGGGGACCTATCCTAATGCCAGCCTATAAAGTCTTAGCGCAGTCAGCACCTAGTGCTGCGACTGCTACTACGCTACTAACAGCAAGTAGTGCAACTATTGTGTCTACACTGCAAGCTGCAAATCGTGGTGGTACACAGGATGCTATCCGCATCGCAGTGCGCCCAGCGGGTGCATCTCTTGCTAACCAGCACTACATCGCATTCGATGTACCACTTGCTGCTAACGCAGTGCTATCGCTACAAGGCGGTATCACTTTGGCTAACACCGACGTTATCACTGTGTACTCAACAAGTGGTAACACATCATTCTCAGCCTTCGGATCGGATGGTAACTAATGGCTCTTAATATCGTAGGCGGTACAGTCAGTCCGTCAACACCTTTAACTATTGACCCTAAGACTGGTACTACATATACCTTCGTCTTGCAGGATGCTAACAATGAGTTAATCACAGCAAGCAACGCATCTGCTCAGACTTACTCAATCCCAACCAATGCCAACGTAGCGTTTCCCATCGGCTGCCAAATTAACATAATCCAAATCGGGGCAGGACAAGTGACAATAAACGCAGTCACTAGCGGAACGACGACTGTACTTTCAACTGGAGCGACAGCTGCGGCTCCTAAACTAAGAGCGCAATACTCAGTGGCCACACTGATTAAAGCGGGAACCGATCTGTGGTATGTAACAGGTGATATAGCGTGAGTCCAATACTTGGTATTTTTGCATCACAGGGCAGGGTTGCTGCCAACTCCTATGAATCTATTGCAACTAGCACAGTAGGTGCAGGCGGTGTGTCATCAGTAACGTTTTCTAGTATTCCACAAACATACAAGCATCTTCAAATTCGTGCAATAATTAAAGATAATCGTTCTGCTACTTCAACAGATAACAATTTTTTGCGATTCAATAATGATAGTGGAAACAATTACAATGCTCATCAACTTTGGGGCGATGGCGCTTCAGCATTTTCTGGTGCATTAGGTACAGATAGCGCGATGATTTATGCTTCAGTTCCAGGTGGTTCTATTGGAGCAAGTATTTTTGGTGTAGCAGTTGTTGATATTTTAGATTATACATCTACAAATAAAAACAAAGTAATTCGTTCTCTTAATGGTTACGACTCAAACGGCGGTGGAACAATTCGTCTTGCAAGTGGTTTATGGATGAGTACTTCAGCAGTTACTCAAATTGATTTGTTGACAAATATTGGAGCAACATCAACAATCCAGCAGTATTCATCATTTGCGCTATACGGGATTAAGGGGTAACGGACAATGCCAGCAGGTTCAACATACAGCACGATTGCTACTACCAGTATCAGTTCGGCAACAGCAGACTATACCTTCAGTTCTATCCCCGGAACATATACAGATTTAGTATTGGTTATGAATGTAATAACATCAAGCAATGCCGCTAACTATGTTTACATACAATACAACGGAGATACTGGGAGTAACTACTCAACCACTATTTTAGGTGGAAATGGAACAAATGCAGTATCAACAAGATTTACCAATCGCACCAATTTTAATATTGATTACTATGCAACACCTCAAACCGTAGTTGGTAATCGTATTGTAAATATCCAAAACTATAGCAACACTACAACATTCAAAACTGGAATACTTCGAGCAAACCGAGGTGGCGATGGGGGTGGCTCAACAGTGGGTGGAGTAGACGCAACAGTTGGGCTTTGGCGTTCAACCGCAGCAATTACATCAATTAAAATAACTTGTGACTCTGGCACATTTGCGTCTGGATCAGTTTTCACATTGTACGGCATAGCAGCCGCTTAACAGAATGGATAACTAACTATGCCAAATACATTTACCCTCATAGCCTCAAGCACCGTAGGATCTGGTGGGGCTGCAAACATAGACTTTACTTCTATTCCCGCAACTTACACAGATTTATGCTTAAAAATTTCTGCTCGTTCAGATAGAAATGTATTTGATTGGACAAATATAAAAATTCAATTTAATAATTCTACTTCTGGGTACACATACCGTCAAATTGTTGGAGATGGTTCTAGCGCATCAGGCGTAAACAATACAAATGATGGTGAAGGTTCAACAGGAATTATAGTTTTTTCTATGGGTCAAGCAAATAGCGGAGCAAACATTTTTGGAAATTGCGAAGTTTATATTCCAAATTATGCTGGCTCTACGAATAAATCTGTATCTTCAGATGGTGTTATGGATAAAAATACAACAAATTCTGGAATGGCATTGACTGCTGGTTTGTGGTCTAACACCGCAGCAATTACTTCTATTAAACTAATCCCACAAATTAGTGGTTCAACATTTAACTTTGTTCAACACAGCACTGCATACTTATACGGAATCGTAAGTTCATAACAACTAAGGAGAAATAATGTCACGTCCTATCCGCATTGAGGTTAACTGCGAGACTGGTGTAGAAACCATTATCGAATTAACTGACGCAGAGATTGCACAGATGGAAGCAGACGCTGCAGCATTTGCTGTACGTCAGGCTGAAGAAGAAGCAAAAGCAGCGGCTGAGGCTGAAGCCAAGGCATCTGCTCAGGCTAAGTTGGCAGCTCTCGGCCTTACAGCCGACGAGATCGCAGCGCTTTCTAAGTAATTCCTAGCAGTACCGCACCGCTTAACAGGCGGTGCTTTGTCGTACCCAAAACAATTTAAGGAGAAGTAATGCCATACGGCTCAGACGTGACGGACGCTATCCCTTATCCGTTATCAAACCCAACAGGATCACAGTCCTATGCAGCAACTGGTATTGCTTACGACGTAGCCTTTGGTGGCATACCGTTCTTCTTAACTACAGGGGACGAGAACCCGTACCGCAGAGTCACTGCTCAGTATCGTAAGCAGCAGGTAGATATGTCACGTGAACCAGGTGAGCAGACGCTCACTGGTTGGTGGCTACGTTCACAGTCAACCTTCCACCTTGGTCAAGGCATTAAGTTCTTTGAGCCACAGCAGGATGAGTCACTGCGTTTCCAGTACACCTTCAGCAAAGGCTGCAACGTGTGGGAAAAGGGGCAGATAACACTGCTCAAGGATGTAGATACTTCTCACATAACTACTGGTGACTTGCAGGCTAACAAGCGTCCATCGCAGATACTGCGTTCTATTAGACCAAGTTGGACTGTCACTAACAAGGCTCTGATATCTAACGTAGCAACACTGACTATCGGTGCACACAAACTGACCGTTGGCTCTACAGTCAACATCGATAATGTTGATGCAACCTTTGATGGTACCTACGTGCTTACAGCAGTAGCTGCTACAACTATCTCCTACGCTAAGACCGCAACTAACGTCACCTCAGTAGCCTCTACTGGCGCAGTCACTCAGGACTCTGTCCTTCTTTGGGATGAATTTGATGTAGACAAGATTGACGTAGGTGGCAAGTTAACTCATTTCATCGACTACGTACCTGGTACTGATTATCCGGTACTTGCTATCTGCGATGATGGCACCTTTGCTTACTGGGTAACTAACGTACTCAATAGCGGTACTCCAAGACTAAGAGTATATAAGAAGTTACTGACAGACGATGACACAGTATCGCCTACTCTAATGATCAGCAATAACGGTATTACTGTAGTCAACGCTGTAATGGAATACACCAAAGAACGTATCATTATGTGCGTCAACGATAGCGTCTATGAGTTTGCGACCACTGCAACTACGCTACCTACTGCGGTCTATTCACACAACGACCCAGACCACATCTTTACCAGCATTACCTCAAGCGGTGCAGCAATCTACATTGCAGGCTACGGCGGTATCCAGTCAAACATCTACAAGTTCACACTGACCACAGCAGGTGCTATGCCTACACTGACCAGTGCTATCACTGCAGCTGAACTACCAGTAGGTGAAGTAGCATTTAGAATCTATTACTACCTTGGCTATATGGCTATCGGTACTAGCCTAGGTCTACGTGTTGCTGCAGTATCAGACCAAGACGGCTCTATTGCCTACGGTCCACTTATCTTTGAAACAGAACAGCCTGTGTATGACGTGGCAGGGTACGACAAGTATCTCTGGTGCGCTACTAACGTAGATGGTTCACCTGGTGTTACTCGCGTAGACCTTGGCCAGCAGGTAGGAACTAACTTGGTCTTTGCCTATGCGTGGGATCTGTATGACCCAAGCAAGACTGGGTTTGTTACAACATCCTGTTCATTCTCAGGCAATACAAATCGCCTAGTATTTTGTACAGCAAACAACGGCACGACTGATGGAACCGTCTTTATCGAGTCAGCTAGCCGCTTGATTGCACAAGCCATCTTGCGTGTGGGATACATCCGATACAACACACTTGAGAATAAAATCTTTAAGTTCCTACAGCCACGCTATGAATCGGCTAACGGTTCTCTGGCTATCTATTCGATAGATGCTTTCAATAACGAGTACTCAATCGGTTCATTCTCACAGGGTGCAGACATTACGCAGATTGGTATTCCATACCCTGCTACACCTCAGCAGTACCTTGGCTTTAAGTTTGTTATGAATCGTTCAGATTCAGACAACACCAAGGGTCCACTCTTTACTGGATACCAGGTGCGAGTACTGCCATCTATTCCACGTCAGCGTTTGATTCAGTACCCAGTAGAACTCTACGACAGCGAGATGGATAAGTTCAATAACCCAACAGGTTATGAAGGCTACGCCTATGACCGCCTATTGAATATGCAGAGCATTGAGAACCTAGGTGACCTTATCCGTGTGGAGGACTTCCGTACTGGTGAGTCATACCTTGGACTCATCGAAGAGATGGACTTCATCAACAAGACACCTACCGATAAGCGCTACTCCGGCTACGGCGGAATGCTTCTAGTAACAATTAGGACGGCATAATGCGAGCAGAAGATTACGCAACGATAGCAGTCGCAGTAGTAACCACCATCGGTGGTTTTGCTGCAGGAGTACGTTGGCTAGTTAAGCATTACTTGAATGAACTTAAGCCGAACTCAGGCTCAAGTCTCAAGGACTCCGTCACAAGGCTAGAGGAGAAGGTTGAGATTCTCTACCAGATTATGATTCAACGAGGTGGTAAGTGATTCCATTAGCAAAGCGTGCAGCACCTGCGGCCATTGCAGCTCTACGTCAGGCAACAGCCTTGCGCCCAAAGCGCAAGAAGGCAAGCGATGGGTTACTACCATCTAAGGATCACATCAAGAAGAACCCAAACTCTGACCACAACTCAGGCTTTGCAGTAGACATTACTCACGACCCAGTAAATGGGATTGATTGTTCCTTTGCTTTCATCAAGCTACAGCAGGACAAGCGCGTGAAGTATCTGATATTCAACGGCAAGATATGGTCACCTGAAAAGGGCAACCGTGACTACACCGGTAGCAACAAACACACAAAGCATCTTCACATCTCCATCAAAGAGAAGTGTGGGTACGACACCTCGCCTTGGTTTCCTTGGCTTGGTGAAGTGAAGAAGATAAACAAAGTAAAGGCTGCAGTTAAACCTTTACCTAAGAAGAAGGAAGTTAAATGAAGACATATATGAAGAACCCAATCGTTCTCGCAGCTGGTGCATTCCTTGCTGCTTGGGCCTCAAGCAATTTTGACCTTGACTACCGCGCAATTCTTTGGGCAGTACTCTCAGGTATTTTTGGATACGCCACACCAAAGAAGTAATTATTGACTGCGAGGCTATAGCCCCTGCTCAGGAGAAATCCTGGGTGGGGGCTTTTTCGTCATTGTATGCCGGAGTTACTGTCACCGTGCAGGTGGGTCTTGAGGCGGTGGCAGTTTGCACATAGCGTCTGTAGGTTAGACGGGTCGTTATTGAACCTGTCTCCGTCGATGTGGTCAACGTCGAGCTGACTGATGTGTACTGGCTTGAAGTCGCAGTGCTCGCAGTAGTCCTTCTTATGGACTGCGTATGGGTACCTACTCTTGATAACAGTACGCCTGTAGACTGCGTAGCATCTGTACTTACTGGTAACGGACTTGATTCTGCCGTCTCGTATCTTGACTTTTGTAGGTCCACAGATTGAACATACACCCGTCCGTAGGGTTTCATTAACTTCCGAAAGTCTGTGCTTCATCACGATCTGGAGGACAAGGTAGTTTTACTAGATTGCCACAGCTGACGCAGGTTCCGTCTAGGAAGTACCAGGATATCTCGTAGTCATCAAAGGACACCATAGCGTTGAAGACCTGCGACCCACACGGACAGACGTGTACTGGTCCTAAGTCCCTTAAATCGGTCCCGTAAGGCTCAGGAAGACCATTGTATGGGTTACGATAGGACCTGAATTTCTGCAGGGTTGGTAGACGGAGCCGCATACTGTCGGGCCTCACATCCTCGGCCCTCTAAGGGCCGCTACTGTTATTCGCCTACGGCTCATATTATAGACACCACCTGCCTAGTATGTGTCTTGCGACACGCCGTGATAGGATGCCCAGTATGACAACACTCGTAGGTATCCAAGGTCACGACTTCATTCTAATGGCGGCAGATTCTCAGATAACTGACGGGGATCAACGCATCATATCTATCGAAACTCCTAAGATAGTCAGCACTAGTAAGTACCTACTCGGTCTTACTGGTGACTCACGACCAGGAGATATCCTCGCCTATGCGTGGAAGCCACCGCTCTATCGCGGTGAGAACCCAACGAAGTTTATGGGTAGCAAGGTACTGCCTAGTATCTCAGCTGCTTTCAAGGAAGGTAACTACGAGGTCGACAACAAGGAGATGAACTTCTCGTTCCTTATCGCTTTCAATGGCAACCTGTTCTCTATTGGCGGTGACCTATCGTTCAACACATCCGAGCGTGGAATATTCGCGGCAGGCTCAGGTGGAAATTATGCCCTTGGGTACTTGTATTCCTTGCCACCTAAGAATTACAATAAGGTTCTCACAGCAAGTGTGGTAGCTGAGAAGGCAGTGCAGATTGCATCTATCTTAGATATCAACACATCACCACCGATTCAAGTAGTAGTACAGGAAAGGGTTTACAAATGAAAGAGTTGATTGCTTACTGCGGTATTGCATTCCTGATTGGGTTTGTGTCAGCATACGGCTTTGATGCTTGGCTTCAATGGAGGGATGACCGCAGATGGCGATAGAAGATCCAAAGGAATTACTGCTGCACGTACTGCACGCACAAGATGCAAGTCGTGACAGAAGTTTACAGACAGAGGTAGGCCCATCAGAGATTGGTGGTTGTCGTCGTAAGGTCTGGTACAGACTGAACGCACAGCCTCATACAAATGATAACCAATCTAAGTTGGCTGCCATTATGGGTACTGCTATCCACGCAGCTATCGAAGATGCTATTGGTGCTATCGACCCTGAAGGTAAAGAATACTTGGTGGAAACTGAGGTTGCCTTTGGTGATATGAAAGCACACGTTGACTTATTCGTACCTAGTACTGGAGCGGTCATTGACTGGAAGACCAGCAAGGTAAAGAATATGAGTTACTTCCCGTCCAACCAACAGCGTTGGCAGGTACAGATCTATGGCTACTTGCTATCTAAGAATGGCTACGATGTTAAGACTGTTAACCTGGTAGCAATAGCACGCGATGGTAACGAGAAGGACGTCAAGGTACACACAGAACCTTACGATGAAGTGATGGCACTGGCTGCTCTTGCCTGGCTAGAGAACGTCAAGGCATCTAAGGAGTTACCGGCACCTGAGAAGGATGCCAGTTTTTGTAAGGACTACTGCCAGTACTACGATGCAACAGAGCAGATGGGTTGCGGTGGTCTAAAGAAAGAACGTATCGTCCTTAGTGAAGTCGTGATTGAGGACGAAGAAGTTGACAAGCACGCACTGCACTACCTACAGTTAGACAGCAAGATAAAGGAGCTGGAGAAGGAACGGGATTCCTACAAGGCTTCGCTAGAAGGTGCTACTGGTACTACTGCGAGTGGTATCGAAATCAGTTGGACAACAGTTAAAGGTCGTGAGACAGTTGACGCAAAGGAAGTTGAGAAACTTCTAGGGTTCGTACCAAAGGTTGTTGGCAACGAATCAGTAAGACTAAATATCAAACCTATCGGAGGAAAGTAAATGGCTGCAAACGAAAACACCAAGTTCCAAATCAACTACAAGTTAGCTGACGGAACACTCATCAATCTTTATGCAACAGATGTCAAGGATCTTGAGACAGGTCTAACAGACCTATCGATGGTAGCTGCGTTGATTAAGTCAACATCATCTGAACTATCAGGTGGCAACGCCACTGCTGCAGCAGTAACTAATATCCAAGCAGCATTCAATGCAACACCAGTCAATCCTTTGGATGACCGCGCTAACCCAGCAGCACAGCCTGGTACTAAGCAGTGTCGTCACGGAGTGATGGCCTTTAAGACAGGCACATCAGCACGTGGACCTTGGCAGGGTTATATGTGTGCAGCACCTAAGGGTGCAGTAGATAAGTGTGAGACTATCTGGGTTCGTTAATGTATGCGCGAACCAAGGTTCTATGAGAACCCTTCTTGCGCTGAGATAGGTGGTGACTTTTGGTTTCCGGAAAAAGCCGATGGTCTGATGAACACCGTAGAGATGGTGATGGCAAAGTCTATTTGTCGTACCTGTCCACACAAAGCTGAATGTGCAGAGTGGGGAATTAAGAATGAAGTCTTCGGTATATGGGGCGGTCTAACTGAAAGAGATCGCAGACCATTACGTAAGGCGCTAAACATTGTACTGAGGGAGGAAGACGTTGCTTGACTTACAGCGTGCGTGGGGCACAGTCCTCACTAAAGCAACGCCTCTTCCTGATGTATGGACAGCACTCGCAGATAAGCAGATTAAGTTCCGCAGGGGACAAGTCTGTATGGTGGCTGCTGCACCGAACGCTGGTAAGTCTATGTTCGCATTGATTTATGCAGTCAAGGCCAAGGTACCAACACTGTTCTTCTCAGCTGATACAGATACAACAACTGTAATGATGAGAGCAGCAGCGCACGTATCAGGTCACAATCAAGTAAATGTGGAGCAGAATCTATCTGCTAATAACAATCACTACGATACTTCATTTGAGAAACTAAAACATATCAAGTGGGTCTTTGACTCTAATCCGTCACTCGATGATATCGAGTTAGAGATAAAGGCATACGTAGAGTTGTACGGGCTAGCCCCTGAGTTGATCATCATAGATAACCTTATGAATGTAGCTGCTGAGACAGACAACGAATGGGCTGGGCTTCGTGCAATTATGATGGAGCTTCACGATATGGCACGTAAGACTGAAGCCTGTGTACTGGTACTGCACCACGTCTCTGAGCAATCAGAGTACGGCAGTCCGACAGAACCACCAGCACGTCGTGCTATCCACGGCAAGGTAAGTCAGTTACCTGCACTCATACTTACACTGGGCTACAACCCGAACACAGCTGAGTTGAAGGTAGCACCAGTAAAGAATCGGTTTGGTCCACACGCAGCAGATGCCAAGGACTATGCGATACTGCTAGTGAACTATGGTTCCTGTCAGATATCAGATAAGAATGCTTACGGGGCAATGTTCCAGCACGATGCAAGGCACGGGTATACTGGTAACTACATACCAGAGGACGAGTACGGAAATGAGATAGCAGTATGACAACTTATATTTTTCAAGCCACACTTCTTTGCGGATGGATTGTATTGTTGTTCTTTTTTGTTGGCAGAGCTTTAGATCAAGAAGGATTGCTATATATCATTGGTGCTGCAGTGATGGCTGTACTAACTGTTGCATTTGTTATTGGGGTAGCGTCTCAAGAAGAAGATAAAGGTCCTTGCTTGAAGAAAGAAACTGGCTATACCTATAATCCAGGGACTAAAACTATGATGCCTTACACTAAGTGTGTAGAGCGAGGGGAATGGATCAAGTAATGACCTATGATGAATTGCTGGCAAAGATAAACAACTTGCCAGAAGCTATTGGGCTTGCTGAGTTTAAGGTTCGACACGATGCCCTTCGTGCAGTAGTAGAATTACACAAGCCTTTTACGCCTGAATTTGGTGGAGGGATTGATTATTGTTTTCGAGATGATGAACCTTATCCTTGCAAAACTATTCAGGCTATTGAAAGGGAGTTAAGCAATGGCTAATACAGAGATTCAGTACTTAAGAAAAGAGATTAAGCAACTCAAGGCTGATATGGCTAACCTGATTATGGCTTTGATTGAACTCAAAGTATTCAAGATTAAGATTGACGAGGACGGCAACGCCGTCTATGACACAGGTAAAGATGACAAAAAGGTTTAAGACTCACAATTACAATCGTACTTGTGGTAACTGCGGTCTTGGTTTAAGAGAAGGTGATGAAGTGATATTTGTAGAACAGTCAATAAGATCTGGCTCTAACTACTTTCATAAGACACCAGAGGGGTGTGCTAGCGCTTCTGAAAAACCAATGATTATTCCGCAGGGTTACAAACAAAGACTCTATCTGTTAGATGATTTACTATGAGTAGTCCGAAGTACAATAAGGCTAAGGGCGCGGCCTTCGAGATCGATGTAATGAAATGGTTTCGAGGACTGGGTGTATTAGCTGAGCGCTTACGTCTAGCGGGTAAAGATGACGAAGGTGATTTAGTATGTGTGATTGCGGGACAGACATACATACTAGAACTCAAGAACACGGCAAGACTAGACCTGCCGGAGTTCTGGAGGCAAGCAGAAGTTGAGGCGCTTAACTACGCTAAGGCTCGTGGTATTGGGGAAGTGCCACTGCATTACGTCGTAGTTAAGCGTCGCAACGCTGGCATAGACAAGGCTTGGGTGGTCCAAGACTTAACACAGTGGTTAAAGGAAAAACAATGACACCAGTACCAGAAGGAATCATCAGCACATCAACAGGCCCAGTAAACCCAGAGGCAGAAGCAATCGAAGAGGAGTTACCAAGTGAACCTGACTCTATTCAAGAGAATTGATATCGACATTGACTGGTGCTTCTCAGTAGTATCAGTAGGGTTTACAGCACACAAGCGTGGCTTCCATCTATCACTTGTCTTCCTTGACATCAGCTTTTACTACTTTAGTCCTCAACGCAGGGCTGAAATTGAAGAACGATATAAGGTTGTTTCTCAAGCTATGGAAGAGGATTGGTACGAAGGATGATCTGTACATACTGCACTAGGGCAGGAGAAGAGAACAGCGTAGGACATCTAAAGCGTGCTGCACACTGGCACGAGAAGTGCGGGGGATGTGAATGCCAGCACAAGACTGGTCCAGGGTACGTAAGAGCAAAGGCTTCAAAGGAGTCGACGCCAACGACATCCCGATAGCACCCATCGTCAGATTCTTTGGCGGTGAAGTAAGAGAAGGTAAGTCAGCTAGCGTCCGGTGCTGCTTACATAGTGACAGTAGACGATCTGCTGTCATTAACACGTACGACAACTTGTACTACTGCCATACCTGCGGTAAGGGTGGTAACGCAGCTAACCTAGTGTGCATACTAGAGAACTTGGAGTTTAATGATGGCCTCAAACGCGCAGTCGAAATTGCTGCTGGAAGCGGCGCAGAGATACGCACAGCAAATAAGTCCAGAGGCAATCGTCGCGCTCTCAGAACGTGGGATATCTGAAGAGGTAGCTGCCCTCTATATGTTGGGTAGTGTCTACGAACCAGCCAATGGTCACGAGATGCAAGAGGGGTGGATATCCATTCCATACATCACTGCCCTTGGTCACTGCGTAGGCTTCAAGTTCCGTAGGTTAGATGATGGCAAGCCTAAGTATGGCTCACCTACTGGGCAGAAGGCACATCTATACAACGTAGTTGATACCACTATCTTGAGTAAGCACATCGTGGTATGTGAAGGTGAGTTAGATACAGTCATAGTCTCTGGGGTTCTTGGTATCCCTGCAGTGGGTGTACCTGGAGTGCAGGCTTGGAAGCCTCACTTTGCTAAGTTACTCAATGGCTATGACACTGTCTATGTTGTAGGCGATAATGACGTGAAGGAAGATGGAACCAACCCAGGAGCTGAGTTCTCTAAGCGTGTGGCTTCCGAGGTATTGAACAGTACTATTGTAACATTGCCACCTAATATGGACATTAACGACTACTACTTGGCTCACGGCGCTGAAGCGACAAAGACCTTGTTAGTCGGTGAGCAGATTGGATAAGAGTGATTGGCAACAGATGATACAGACTTTGCATACTATGGGCTTTCACATCTTGCAGATCAACGAAGAAGAGGAGACGCTCCTAATATGTCCAACTCGAATCCGCTTGTAGACCACGCTGCCGTTACTGGATACCGAGCAGATGGTGTATCCACTGAAGACCTCACATCTTTCATTGAATCCTTTGCGTCCTTGCGTGCCTCACGTGTGCGTGGTGTTGGCGCAGACCAGTACTCACTTGCTAAGGGACAGAAGTTCGAGTCCTTTTCTTTCTCAGATACCATCAGAGAACTGGTAGAAGAACTGGCCGATGCCAGTAACTACATAGACTTCCTTGCTATCAAGCTGCTGAACTTACAGCACATTATAGATTCGGAACTACCCAACTGTGACTGAACTCCACCCGTCCATCTTCGAGATTACACCTAGCGTTGCTTACGCTGTCCACCGACAGTTCAAGCAGTGGGTGGAACGTGATGACGTGAAGCAGGAGTGTTTGCAGTGGGCTATGGCTCGCGTTGAATACATTAACTCTCAGTTATCCGAAGAGGATACAGAGCAGCGCAGACATAACGAGCAGAAGATTGCGTGGCAGATGTCAAGGGCAGCTGAGCGCTACTGTCGTAAGGAGAAGGCGGTTAAGTCCGGCTATCAACTAGGCGATGAGGCTTTCTATCAGACTGCAATGCTCGGTCAGTTACTTCCATTCGTTATTGCCTCCGTCATAGATGGCACAGTCCTTGAGCAAGCACAAGAGATGATACGTGATGGGCAACCTAAAGGTTCATCAAGTCCTGCCGAGGGTGGCAACCTGCTGGCTATGCTATTAGATATTAAGAAGTGTTATCAGAAGTTAGACGATGAAGATAAGCAGATACTTATGCTGCGCTACCACGAGAACCTTACGCTTGAGCGTATCGGTGAGGTGCTAGGTTGCCATCGTTCCAGCGCTGATCGTAGATGTAGTCACGCTCTGCGTGAACTGAACAATCTTCTTGGCGGAGCCAGTCCATACCAGTGAACGAGATTATCCTGTATGACTTTCTTAAACTTAATCTCTACCCTGATTTACAGCGTGCGCCTGGTATCTATGATGCCTTCGACTGCACCAGTGAGAAGGCCGGTCACTTCATCGAACTGAAGTGTCGCCAAACCCATTATTCTACGCTACTTATAGAGCAGATGAAGTATCGCAAGCTAATTGAGCAGGCATACCACCGCGACCTTCTGCCTTTCTATATCAACAGCACACCACTTGGCATTTATTCTTTTGACCTAACAGAGATAGACGAACCTGAGTGGTTTGTCCACCCTATGCCAGCAACCACAGAGTTTGAGAACACTACTAAGGTAGAGAAGGTAGTGGGTTACCTAGATATAGAAGAGGCGGTAAAACTATGATAAAGAAGTGTCTTGAATGCGGCTTAGATAAAGAACATACTATGGATACACTTGCCTGTGATGATCACTTCCCTAGTCAAGAAGAGATAACAAAACAAAACAAACTAGTGGCCGAACTTATATTTGGAGTTAAGTTATGACATACGATTACGAGTGCCCAGGGTGCGGTGATGTACGCACCATCTCACGTGGCATCAACGATCCCGAAGAGACATACATCTGTACGCAGTGTGACTGCACCTTCCAACGCAAGTGGACATCACCCACTGTAGTATTCAATGCACCTGGCTTTTACTCTACGGACAATAAGAAGTGACACAAGGATTTACTAGCGGTATGCGTACCTCGCTAGATGACACCTGGACTACACCACGTGAGTTCTTTGATGAACTTAATAAAGAGTTTAACTTTGGGTTAGATGCAGCTGCGCTGCAGAACTCCACTCTTGTACCGGATAACTGGTATGGACCCGATCACCCAGACCCTGCAGCTCGTGATGCTCTTCGCATAGACTGGAACCACAACTCACGCGGCAGACCTATATGGTTGAACCCACCTTATGGTCGAGTCATCAAGGACTGGGTGCGTAAGGCTAGTGAAGTAGCTTCAGGGGGGGGTACGGTTGTGTGTCTAGTACCAGCTCGTACTGACACCAACTGGTGGCACGACTACTGCATCAACGCCTACGAGATTAGATACATACGCGGTCGTCTTAAGTTTGGTGGACAGAAGAACTCTGCCCCTTTCCCTAGTGCATTGGTGATAATGAAATGACCGAGTATCCTAATTGGTTTAGACAGATAGCCCAGCATAACTTCGAGGAGTTCCTTACACCACTAGCGGGTAAGGAGTGGCTACGATTCTTACAGCTTGGTTGCTTTACTGGTGACGCTAGCGTGTGGCTATGCAACAACATACTCACTGGTGAACACAGTTACCTTGATGATGTTGATACGTGGCGCGGTGCACCTAACGAACCTATCCAAACACAGATGGACTTCGATGATGTCTACGCTACATACCTTGCTAAGACTGAAGGTATGCCTATCGTAGTTAATCGCAAGACTACTACCGAGTATCTACTAGACCACGATAACGCAGTGATGCGCCCTTCCTTCTTTGATTTCATCTACGTGGACGCACACCACACGTCCGCCTCCGCCTTCCTTGATAGTGAACTATCGTGGCCACTGCTTAAGTCCGGTGGCATACTGGCAATAGATGACTACGAGTGGCAGCACCCTGATGGCGTTGATATACACGCACCTAAGATTGGTATTCATATGTTCCTCGATCGCCACGAAGGTGAGTACACAGAACTCGTACGCAACCAGCAGCTATGGATTAGAAAGCACTAACCCCCACCGGAAAGAGTAACGGTGAGGGTTAGTTAGAGGAGGGCTTGGTTAGTGTAGCACAAGTACTACTCAGTACCACCCTCTTCTATCGCTGTGTCTAAGAGCGCGGCACGCACTCCCTGAATAGCGGTGTTCAATGTATCGTAGGCCGTGAAGGATTTGTAGTTCAGGTCGTGAACTACGTTCTCTAAGGAGTTGAGCAATTCCATAAGCCGAACTTCGTTTGTTGTCGGCAAGGTGGTCAAACCTGCTTTCACGGGTCCATAGGGTGACAAGGCACGCAACCTCTCCTCTCGAATATCCGAGAGCTCTACTATATTCTCTTGCGATTGTCTTGTTCTCACGCTTCTCCTCCCCTGTCGCTTTCGTCCTCGCCGTGATTTGTGGCTTGTGTTCCAGCTGGGGCAGCGTTGGCTCGTGTATCCAGCTGGCTAGCAGCAGTAGCCCCAGTAATATCAAGCCATTTCTTACCAAGTTGTTCGTCACTCGCCTTCTCCTCCTCTAAGTATTCTTTATACTGATCGGGGTAGGTTTGCGCCAACCGCGTGAACGCTCTATCTCTTGCTCGTCTGTAGTTCCGGTAATAGACCGCTTGATTAGCGGCAGCTTTAATCCTTCTCTCGCTCACTCGTTCACCTTCTCTTCCAGTCTAATCAAGCCGTATGTTACCAGCAAAATGCACCCTATCCCTATCCAGTACAGCATTACTCTCCCTTTCCCTTGACTATTGCCTGGTTGATTACGTGCGTGATGTCTATCGGTTGCCCAATCAGCACGGCATCTTCCTCATCTGATGACCAGGCAGAGACAAGTACACGGCTACCGATAGGGGCACGTGTGTACCAGTCCACCGCCTCGTGAGGCTTCTCTCCTCCCCATTGAGCGATACCTTCTGCGTCCGTCACCTCATACAAGTTGATGAGGTCATACTTTGCAGGGTGGAAGCTGATTACATTACTCATTCGATCTCCTCCACTACTACGTCGTCGTAACCTTTATCTTTCCAGGCTTGAGCCATATTCTCTGCCTGTGTTTGCGATAGGTAGCATAAGTTAACCTCGCTACCTCCCACCCATACAGTCCATTTATTCATTGTCGTCCTCCTTCTCATCTAGGTTAAAGATTCGAGCCATAGCTCGGTTGGCTCTCTCCATATTCCGGAGCGCCTCCGCTATCTCATCTCTCTCCTCTTGTTGCTTGGCTAGCTTGGTGCATAGCTCGGCTTTGGCGAATAGATATTCTTTGGTTGGTTCGCTCACTTGCTCTCCCTCTTTTCTGTGATTGCGTTGATTTGGTAGTCCTCTTCCTCATCAAGATTAAGGAAGTTATCCCAGTCCCACTTGGCGGGGTTTGTGGGAGTAGTAATCTCAAAGGTAATTATGTAGGTATTCACTTGCTCTCCCCTTCATAGTCCATTAGGTAGCCTTCTGCCTTACAGCTAGTGCAAGTGTCGGAGAGGTTGCCCTCTTGCCCTGCCTCGCACCAGTTACAGCGTGTCAATAGGTCGCTCACTTACTCTCCTCCTCCTTATCTATACAAGCGGGGCAGATATTGCCCCCCTCTTCCTCTTGCTGATCGAATTCGCTTCCACACTCTGCACACTCGATAAAGTTGGAGACGTGGTTACTCCACGGGTCGCCATCGTAGTAGCCCATTACTCCTCCTCTGTATTCTGAAAGACTTGGTCGGCTACCGCGCCGAATAGCTGCACGCTTGCAGCGTATAGATACTGGGTGTTCAGGTCGGTAAGCGTTGGGTAATTAACTTCAGCAAGAGGAGCCTGATTAAGCTCTTGCACGTCACTATCTAGCTCCGGACTAGCCCAAAGGCAGAGACCTTGTACCCTTTCGTTAATGCGGTGGTGGTAATTCTCGACCTCCCTCTCTGCGTAGCTCATAGATAGGTCACGCAGGTCATCAAGGTCATACTCCTCCTCGTCTGCAAGGTAGTCGCGCATATCTCGCGCCGTCTCTTTGATAGCGTCAAGCCATAACCTACCGCCCGCCACCTCCGGAAGTAGGTTGAAGATGTTATACAGCTCGCCCGCTTCTACCTTGAGAAGCGTCTCTTTCAGTTGCTTACCATTCATTACTCTTGCCCCTCTTTCTCATTGTGTGATTCGATCAGATGTTCGACAATATCTGCCGCCTCTTGCTCGGTTGAAGCGTGGAAGTCTGCCAAGCTCTTGAAGCTGTACCGGCTCACCTTCTCCGCCTTGAGAATCTTGTAATAGCTTACGAAGATGGTAGTGCGCTCCATTGTGTAGCCGTCCCTCTTGTCAATCTGGCACTCACTTACGGAGGTGAGGTAAGCCTTGCGGCTCTTATCGTGCCACGTGCTCACCTTCACACGGTAGTTATCAACTGTATAACTATCGGTAATACGGCGCGTAATCTCATTACGCACGCTATCTTTCTCTACTGTACTTGTATTCACTTTCGCCCTCTTTCTCTTGTAGTTTGCCCTACTGCCTTAGCTGCAGGCTACCACACTCTACCGCATAGGCAGAGCGTGATAGTCCACCTCTACTCGCACTCTCTTCTAATATCTTTCCCGCAATCTTGGCAGAAGATAAGATAACACTTCGTGCCGTCTAGGTGTCGGAGGCAGGGCGTTAGCCCCTCCTCTTTCTGTAAGCAATCGTGACTCATTAACATAGCTCCCCTTCAGGGTGGTACTCGCTGCATAGCTCGCACTCCTCGAACCAACCTTGTACAGTGAACTCTTCGCCGCACTTATCGCAATCGTTGCCGTAGAGCGTGCCGTCCTCTCGGTCATAGGTGCCCTCGCCTTCTAGCACTTGCCCGCACTCGCACTCTGATGCGTAGCTAGTCGTCTCCATTACTTGCCCTCCCTTTCTCTTATCTTAAAGAATACCTTACAGCCTAGCTCTAGCAAGCCCCACAAGATAACGCCCTGCACGGCCAGCGATAGCAAGCCTCCGGCCAGCTCTACGAATTGAATCGTCATTACTTGTCCTCCTCATCTAGTAGTCGCAACACCATCGCAAGGGCGTCACTGTAGCCCTCTTCATACTTGCGGGTCAAGGTGTCATCGTAGTCCTCATCGTAGTCCTCATCATCAAAGGCAGATTCTAAGCTCTTCCACACTTCGTGAGAGCGGTAATACTCTGCCTTCAATTTTTCGATCGATTCTCTCTCTACTTGCGTCATCATCACTTGCCCTCTCTTTCTAGTGCATCGCAGGCATCTAGCCACGCCTGCGGATTCTGCCTTACTAGCGTCATCTCTGATACTCCGTAGCTCTTGTATAGCTCTGCGTCCGCGCACCCTTGCGCGTCCGAGGTAGTAAGCCCCTCGCCCTCAAGCTCTGCGACAAGGGCGCGATACTGGCGGATATAGTCGATAGCTGTAATCATTACTTGGCCTCTTCTTCGCTCATATATTCTGCCCAGATGTCGGTCTCTTCGATGCCTTCGCCGTAGACTTCGCGTAGCTCATAAAGGGCGTAGCGAATACCTTCGGCGTATGCCATTGTAGATTGCTTACGCATCTCTGCGGCATTAGCTTGTATCTCTTTCATATCCATTGTTATGCCCACTCTCTGATAGATTCGCGGATAAGCTTTATATTCTTCTCATATGTCTTTCTTACTTCCCTGAAGTAATCCTTGCACTCTGCGCACCAACATAGGCACTCCGGTAGCTTGCTATCTGATGACGTGCAGAGCGGGTGACTTCCATCTATGCAGACTTTCTTATCCATTGTATTACCTTTCTGTAGGTACAGCTCTCGCTGCGTGCGCCTATTGTTGCCTATGGGGTATAGGCGTGTCAAGTCCATTCAGCTATTTATTTATAACGATTAGATAACGATTCTCCGGTGAGCTTATGTCTATATGTCGACAATTAGAAGTGGTTGAAGATTCAACTATCTCTACAAGTTACCGGAGAGTAATCGAACAGTTGTTCGGATCTTGACATAACGGGGCAGATTGTCTAACTATTTACAGTTGCAGCTTAAGTGTCTAGAGTGCCGGAGGTACAGTCTGCCCCTACAGATTTAGCAAATACTTATCCACAACCTTATCCACAGCTGGGGACAAACCTGTGGACGGGTGGCAACGCGGTCGGGCGTGGCGTGCAGGTGGGTCAAGGGTTACGGCAAGCGCGGGGAAGCGGTACCCCATATAGGAAAATACGGGTGTGTGTAGTATTATGTACCCTCAAAAAATATATTTCCTAAAGTGAAAGTGGATCTGACCTGCGGTTTTACTGTATGTGTTACAACTCACAGTACCAAAAGCGAGAAGTGGTCTTAATTTCTCGCCTTATATATAGTAGGGGAGTAAAGCGGGGAAGAGTCCGGTTTACGACCCGTACGCTACGGGTAAAACCCTTCGCGTAGCCCCCTAGGGCGAAGCGAGCTGTACCACTAAATGCGGGATAGGTCTATCTAAATATAGATCACTAGTATCTCACTATGTGAGACTTTTCTAGCCCAGTAAAATTGCTACTTCCCTAGTATAAATATGAAGGCATCACGGCCGATTTCTATTAGGAGCATTACGTGGCAGAAAACTCAGCAGATATAGCCAAGAGGATTATCCTCGGCTGCGTCGCAGAAGGTATGACCATCGACGCCGCTTGCGGCTCAGCTGGCAAGTCAATGAAGACGTATGAGTACTACCGTCGCACAGATAAGATTTTTGCAGACAAGGTAGATCGTACTAGGCTCGGACTTAAAGACAAGCAGTTCCAAGGTGGAGACGTTCACGATATCGACTTCGTCGAGTTCCGCCAGAAGTTTCTCCACTCCAAGACTTTTCCACATCAGGTAAACCTGATAGATGTGATTGAGGGTCGTGAGCCTAGTTGGCTCCATCCCAGTATGAAGTATGAACCAGGGCTAGCGGCCAACCGCGTTCTAATTAACATACCGCCAAACCACGCCAAGTCGATTACGGTCACCGTCGACTACGTGACGTGGAAGGTAGCCCAGAACCCGAACTTCCGAGTTTTGATTGTATCCCAGACGCAGCAGTTAGCTGCCGACTTTCTCTACGCCATCAAGCAAAGACTGACGCATCCTATGTATGCAGACTTGCAGAGCGCTTATGCTGCTGGCGTAGGGTTTAATTCTAAGTCAGCTTCTTGGCAGGCAACGCGTGTCACCTTCGGTGATGAACTCCGTGAGTCATCTGAGAAGGACCCGAACATTGAGGCCGTCGGTATTGGCGGTCAGATTTACGGCAAGCGTGCCGATATGATTATTGTCGATGACGCGGTCACCTTAAAGAACGCTAATGAGTTTGAGAAGCAGATTCGCTGGTTAACCCAGGACGTGCGATCTCGTCTTAACCCTACCGGCAAGTTAATTGTTATTGGTACCCGTGTAGCCTCGGTGGACCTATATCGAGAACTTCGTAATGAGGACCGCTACCCAGGCGGTCAGGTCCCTTGGAAGTATCTGGCGATGCCAGCACTCCTTGAAATAGATGAGGACCCCGACAAGTGGGTTACCTTATGGCCTGCCTCAGATGCTCCATTCGATGGACAAGAAGAATCTGATAAGAACGAAGACGGTCTATATCCTAGATGGTCTGGTCGTAACTTATATAACGAACGCCAAGCGATGGATGCAGGAACCTGGGCGCTGGTCTACCAGCAACAGGACGTATCCGAGAACGCTGCCTTTGACCCAGTATGTGTACGTGGCTCTATGGACGGAATGCGTAAAGCAGGACGTTTGGAGATGGGCCACCCAGGTCATCCGAAAGACTTAACAGGCTTCAGTTTTATCTGCGGTATGGACCCAGCGATTGTCGGCGATACCGCGGCTGTCTGCTACGCCATTGATCGTAATACTAGTAAGCGCTACATCGTAGACGTTATTAAGATTACTAAGCCTAGCCCGCAACAAATCCGCGACATCATTATTAACTGGACGCAGATATATTCACCGTCCGAGTGGATTATTGAGAAGAACGCCTTTCAGGCTTTCCTTACTCAAGATGAAGGTATCCGTATGTTCCTTGCAGGACGCGGTGTAGTTCTTAAAGAACACCATACCGGTTCTAATAAGTGGGACTCCGGCTTCGGTGTGGCATCTATGGCCACCCTCTTTGGTACTAAGCAAGCAGATGGTAAGCACCATCGAGATAACTTGATACACCTACCTAGTGATCAGACAGAGAACATCAAGGCTCTAGTAGAGCAGTTGATTACGTGGACGCCAACAACTAAGGGTAAGACCGATATTGTGATGGCGCTCTGGTTCTGTGAGATTCGAGCACGTGAGATGCTCAACTACGGCCAGTACGCAACGCACCACCTTAAGAATCCTTTCCTCTCCAGGGCGGAGTTAGGAAAGCGAGTAGTCATCAATATAGATGAGGCGCTCGCAGCACAGAACCAAACATTCGTCTAGGAGACAAAATGGCAATTACACCAAGCTATCAGGCTGAAGGAACAGAAGAGCATTACATCAACAAGGGTGCTGTAACAACACCACAGACTAACCCAATGGTAGAAGCAAAGTACGCAGCAGGTAAGGCACAAGCTGCAGCAACAGACAAGGTCGAATGGCCAACAAAGGTCGCAGGACGCACTAACTAAGGATTACAATGCTAACAGTTAAAGAGGTTACCGCTAAGGTAGCTCGCTTGCAGACGAAGTACGCAGCACGCGATGCTCGTATGCGCGACGTCCTTTCGGTACGTCAGGGAGACATCTCCAAGGTCTACCCATCTATGTTCTCAGACGAGTACCCAAAGCCACTCGTCGCTAACATTATTGACGTCGCTGCACGCGACCTCGCAGAGTCAATGGCACCACTGCCATCATTTAACTGTTCAGCAGCTAACACAGTTTCCGATACAGCACGCAAGGCAGCAGACCTACGTGGACGTATTGCAAACTATTACGTAGATCGTTCAGAACTTGGCGTACAGATGTACACCGGCGCTGACTGGTACAACACATACGGAATGCTTATTGGCCGAGTCGAACTCGATTACGAGAATGAAGAGCCAATGATTAAGATGATTAACCCGTTTGGCACCTACCCAGAGATTGACCGTTTCGGTCGTTGCTTGTCTCTTACCCAGATTGTGGGTATGGATGCACAGACTTTGGCTTCTATGTACCCAGAGTTCTACAACGAAATCGTTGGTATGAACCAGTACACACCAGGTTCTCCGTACCTATCCCTTGTACGTTACCACGATAAAGACCAAGACCTTATCTATCTACCAGATCGTAAGGGCTTAGTTCTATCTAATACACCTAACCCAATCGGTGAATGTATGGCTCGCGTTGCTATGCGACCATCTATCGATGGTGAAGCACGCGGTCAGTATGATGACGTGCTCGGTGTACAGCTTGCTCGTGCTCGTATGGCAGTCCTACAGATTCAAGCAGCTGAGAAGTCTATCCAAGCACCTATTGCTATCCCACAGGATGTGCAAGAACTTGCTCTCGGACCAGATTCCATTATGCGTTCTGCTAACCCACAGGGTATTCGTCGCGTTCCACTAGAACTTCCACCTGGATTGTTCAGCGAATCAGGCGTACTAGAGCGTGAACTCCGTACCGGTGCTCGTTATCCAGAGACACGTGGCGGTAACTCAGACGCTTCTATCGTTACAGGTCGTGGCGTACAGGCTCTGCAGGCTGGCTTCGATACACAGATCAAAGCAGCGCAGTCACAGTTTGCCCGTTTGTTTGTAGAACTTATCGGACTTGCATTCAAGACTGACGAAAAGATTTTCGGTAACAAGATTAAGGAAATTCGTGGCGTCGATGACGGCACACCTTACACAATCAAGTACAACCCTGCCAAGGCTATCGCTGGTGACTACACCGTAGATGTCCGTTACGGCATTATGTCTGGTATGAATCCAAACAACGCAACAGTGGCTTTGCTACAGATGCGTTCAGACAAGTTGGTATCACGCGACTATGTACGTCGTGAACTTCCTATCGAGATTAACGTCGGTCAGGAAGAGCAGAAGGTTGATATTGAAGAGATGCGCGATGCACTTCGTGCAGCTATTGGGCAGACCGCACTTGCAATCCCACAGATGGTTGCACAGGGTCAAGACCCAATGAAGATTATTACCTCCTTTGCAGAGATGATTAAGAATCGTCAAAAGGGTATGAGTATTGAAACTGTTGTGGAGAAGGCGTTTACGCCTGAACCTCAGCCAGCAGCTCCAGAGATGGGGATGCAACCTCCAGTAGCAGGTGCGGCCTCCGCTCCTGCCTCGCAGCCAATTCCAGGACAACCTGGCGGTATGGCCCCTGCTGCTGGTGGTGCCCCTGCACCTGAAAGCAGACCAGATATTGCATCATTGCTCGCATCAATCGGCGGCGCGGCATAAACGTTAAGGAGGTGAAATATGCGTAGAGGAACACAAGCACCAGCTTCAATGTCAAAGCCAGTTGAAGGCAGCAAGGCAGGATCTGTTGTCACAGGCGGTAAGGTGATGGCACCATTTGCTGGAGCAGCAAAGCCAGGCAAGAAGGTTAAGAAGTAAAGACTTTTTAGAAAGCGGGTGTACTGGATGGATGGTAACAAGGTTCCCCGTCCAGTACGTCCCGCTGACTTCTTAGTTGTAGTAACAGAGTTCTTTTACAATATGTCACAAGTATTTACAGGACTAGCGGAGTCCTTGATGGAGCTATCCATCTATAACGCAAACCGCAAAACAGAATTAAACAAAGCGTGGGAAAACTTCGCTACCGATTTAGAAACTATTCAGGAGGATACAGATGGCGCTTGAAGACGCTACTAACCCTATGCAGGGTGTATCAGGTCCTGGTAAATTTGCAAAGCGTACAGATTTGCAGTACAAGCCAGATGCCTATGGCGAAGGTGTACAGTACGAAGCAGAAAAAGCAGGTGCCCCACTAGCGAAAGCACCAAAGTCACCAATGCTTTCACAGGCACCACAGGTGCCAACAGACTCTTCATTGCCTGCACCGATTGGCTTGTTTGAACCATCACAGCGTCCAGATGAACCTATTACCACTGGTATCGATATTGGTCCTGGCGCAGGATCTGAGATACTAGGTACAGGACGCACAACAGAAAAACTTTCAGATACTTTGGCAAAACTTTTACCTTATGACACAACTGGTGAAATAACTATTCTTTACGAACAAGCTGCATCAAGAGGGCTTTAATGTCTGGTGCGAATCTAAAGGTAGCCGCAGCACAAGCGCAACTTAATTCTGATGAAAAAAAGCAAGTTGATGCTTTGTCAAAACTTGTCGATACACATAAGTCTTTACTTGACCTACCCGCTAAACAAGCTGTTGAAAAGTATACACAGTTACCACAAGGTCAAAAGGATGCTCTTGTAGCATTTAACGGAACCGAACCTGAAAAGAAGCGTGGCTTCTGGGGTAGTGCTTGGCACTACACAGGCGGAACTGCTCTTGCTGGTTTAACAGAAGCGTCAGACTTTATGACGCGCCTATATCGTTTTAGTAAAGTAGGCAACCAGCTTGAAGATGCAAAGCCAGGTAACCAGTATAAAGGTTTATCAGGACTAAAAGCAGCTTGGGATGCTACTGGCGATAATGGCGAAATGGCTTTTGATGAAGGTCGAATGGTAAAAGCCAAAGCCAAGTATGGTCAAGATCGCATCAATGTTGCTATTAAGGCATCAGCCGGTGTTCCTCTTGATGAGATTATTGCTACTGGTACAGAGGCAGAAAAGCAGATTGCAGTAAATGCTTCTAAGAAACAAGACCCATTGTTTCAAGATGCTTACGATGCAGTTGCTGCGGCTAAGTTCTCACCAGGTCGTGAGGTTGCAAACGCATTACTTCCTAGTTCATTGGAAGGTACAGGCTTTCTTTACAAGGGAGTATCAGGAACAGTAGACGCTCTCTACAGATTCCGCACCGACCCACTTCTTCTTTTAGGTAAGGCTAAGAAAGCCTACGATACAGCCAATTATGCTTTAATGAAGATTGTAAAAAATCCTGAAAAACTTGACGAGGCTTTTGCTAACCCTAAGATAGTTGGATTTTTTGACGAGTACGGCAAAGAACTTGATGTTCTTAAAACAGCCCGTGCATCTAAAGATATTAAAGCAGCAACAGATGCAGCAGCACGCCTTAAGCGTATCGCTCCAGAATTTGGTCCATCTGCTATTGATGAGTTCATCAAGGCTGGCGTCAAAGACGCACCTACTGCCAAGAACTATCTAGCAAATATCGTAGATGTAAAGAAGATTCTTGCAGGTCAGCCTGCTCGACAGACTCCTCTTATTCCACGTCTTGACGCAGCCCGTAAAGCACGCATTGCTTTCTACACAGGCGCAAGCAAAGTCTTTAATATCGACAAGTCAGGTCGCAAGATTGTGGCTGCCTTGTATGGTTCAGAGCCACAGTATGCAGATATTGCTACTGGCTTGAATGAGGCTAGTACATTAAGAGAAGCAGCATTTCAAGCAGGCTTAAAGCCTGAAGAAATAACAAACAGAATTGCTGAACTAGAAAAATTTTCTTCTAAGTTCAAGGGACCTACTGGCGCTATCCGTATGCCGCTTGATGTAATTCAAGGTCGTATAGATCGCTTTGCTGCTAAGTTCACAGCTATTCCATACTTCAAGGACGGCTTCTTTGATGTAATGTCTGACAACGCATCAGACCAGGTATACCGAGTAGCACGTCTTGCCAACTCTCGTTATCACAGCAAAATGATTGCCGAAGCATTTGAAGCAGGTTCAGAAGGTCAGCGTAAGCAAATCTTTATAGGTCTTTGGAATACAATCGCAGAAATTCGTGGCTTATCAAAGAGCAAAGCTGGCTTGTCTTATATGGACCAGTTCGCAGGCAAGGGACTTGAGAAGAAGTACGCAGCTGATATAGTCGTTGATAATGTTAACAAGGGAAATCCCGCACAGTTCGGCGACCAACAACTAGCGTTGTTCCCATACCAACTATCTTCCGGTATTGCTGTTCCAAAAATTATTGACTTAGACAGACTATCTGTTCGTTCTGGTATTATTAACAAAATGCTTGGTCTTTCACACCAGCGTTGGGCCGATAACCTAACATCATTGTGGAGCTTTGGTACTTTGGCTGGTCCACGATTTGCTATACGTAATGCTACAGAAGATTTAATGGCTCATCTTGCTATTGGAGATTCCCCTTGGGGAGTCGTTCAAGGTCGCATACTTTCAACTCGTTTGCGTTTGGCAAAGGGAATCAGTGGCGAAGAGACTCTAAAAGAAGCAACCAAGAAGACTCTTAAGTTAGATACAAAGGCTGGCGAAGTTGGTGCTATCAACAAGTTAGTTCGTCGCAAAGACCTTAAGAAGTATGCTACTCAAGTTAGAGAAGCACAGACTCCAGAAGATGTCCGTAAGGTTATGGCAGATGCAGTCCTTAATGATGGCATTGGTAGAGTACTAGATAAAAAGGGCGCTGAATATCTTGCTGAGATTGCCCGATATGGCAACCTCGATAACACTTTAAGTACAGTTGCTGAAGGTAGCAAGAACGCTTTGCGTGGCGCTGACCAGTATATTCAAGCAACAGATGATGTTGCTAAGTACGGTAAAATGGCAGCCATTGAGATTGATGGCGTTGCCTATCGTCAGGCTCTAGGAGAATCAGGGTTTACCCAATTCAATCCTGTAGCTAACCAGCAGAATCGCATATCTTGGCTTGTCCAACTTGGCGTAACTTCTACAGATGATTTAGCACAAATCGCAGTTAAGTACCTTGATGACGAAGAAAAAGCGCTCAAGGTAATGCGTGAGTATTTAGGAAACCTAACAGAAGCACAGCGCAACCGCTTCCAGTTATATGATCCATCTGTTGGTGGCAACACAACCGTACACGCTAAGAAGGCATACGACGCAGTTCGTAACCTTTACTCAAAGCGTAACGGCCAGATTAACGAAGACCTACTAAACAAGGTTCGTACTCTTGGCGATGACGGTGAATATGTAGTCTCTACTAAGAACCTTAGTCTTGAAGACCTACCAGATAGAATGGACCCAAGCCTTACTCCTGAGTTCATCTCTGGTCCTACCCTTGTTCCAGTATCAGATTCAGGCAACTTTGCTGCAAACATAATGGATCGTGGCTGGGATGCAATGGGTGAGGCTAACGCACGTTTCTCACGTGAGCCTATTGTTATCAATGAGATGATTCGCCTTCGTAAAGAGATGGCAGAATCTGGTCTTGAAAAGCGCATAATGGATTTTCACACTAAAGGTCTTGAAGGTGAAAACCTAAAAATTGCAACTATCAATGCGAAGAAGGAAATTATTGCTATAGCAGAAGAACTTGCTATCAATAAAGTCCTTGCTTTTGTAGATAACCCTGCAGTTCGTAGCCAGTTGGCTATGGCAAGCCGTAACTTTGCACGCTTCTATCGTGCCACTGAAGACTTCTATCGTCGTGTTGGCAGAATGGTACGCTACAACCCAGAATCTATTTCTCGTTTGGCGCTTACCTATGAAGGCGTAACGCATTCTGGATTTGTACAGCAAGATGACAACGGAGATTCTTACTTCTTCTACCCAGGTGTAACTCCTGTGTATGAGACTATGAACAATGTAGCTCAGTTCTTTGGTGCTCCAGAGGCTTTCAAGGCGCCAATGCCTGTCGAGTTCAGTGGTAAGTTGAATATGCTTACACCATCAATGAACCCAGACTCATTGTTCCCTACATTCGCTGGTCCATTAGCATCGGTTCCAATGAAGTTCGTCTTTAACGCTGTACCAGCGCTTGATAAGTTTGAACGAGCAATCCTTGGTGTATATGCAGTAGATCAACCAATGGTCAATGCTATATTCCCATCACACGTGACTCGATTCCTAGCAACCCTTAACCGAGATGAGCGTCAATCTCAGTACGCTTCAGCATTCCGTAAGGCTGCTACCTACCTTGAGGCTACTGGTCACGGTGTTAAGCCTAAGTATGACCCAGAGACAGGGGCTTGGTTACCACCAAGTCCATCAGAAGTATTGGCTTACAAGGATAAAATTGGTGCATCAACTGTAAGCGTTCTGGCACTTCGCTTCATTCTTGGCTTCTTTGCCCCAGCTTCACCACAGACAACACTAAAGTCTGAGATGGCTGACTGGGCTAGAGCAAACGAGCGTGTTAACTTCAAGCAGGTATTTAATAACCTCATCAACCAGTACAACGGAAGCCTTGACAAGGCTATGACAGAATGGGTACGTCTATACCCAGATGAGATGCCATACACAGTATCTGAATCATCAGATGATGTGGTCCCAGTAGTACGAGCAGTAGCCGATACCACCAAGTGGCTTGAAAAGAACTCGCCATTGCTTAAGGCATATCCACAAGGTGCACCATTCTTGATGCCAAAGGTGGGCGACTTTGACTTTGATGCCTACCGTTTGCTCTTCAAGTCAGGCATCAAGTTCAATAAGACTATTGATACCTTCTTGCAGGATACTCAAGCTGCTCGTGATATTCAATTCTACTATGACCAAAAGGATTCATACGAAGAAGAACTTGCTGCAACCTTTAACGATACTCAAAAGAAGCAGTTAAAAGAGCAGTGGACACTATGGTCAAAACAGTTTAAGGGTTCACGTCCTGCACTTCAGGATGAGTTAGCAGAAGGCGGAGATCGTCAGAGAGCGCGTCAGCGTTCCTATGAAGACCTTCAGAATATGATTAACGGTCCACAGGCTGCAGAGGCTCGCAAGGCAGACCCAAAGGCATTTGATGCAATCAAGAAAATGTCAGATATTTTTAATAACTATCTGTACAGCCGCGACCTTGTCGTAGGTTCTAGTGCTAATGCTTTATCATACAAAGACTTGCTCAAGCAGAACACAAAAACTGAGCTTGAAAAAATAGCATCAGAGAACCCAAATGCGGAAGACGCATACTATGTTCTTTTCTCAAGACTAATTGGAGACTAAATTGTCAGAAGAAAAACCAACCTTCGTTAACAACTGGAAGACCGGTGCGGTTACTGGTAGTTCAACTATGTCTTCATCAACCGCTGACCCATACGCTGGGTTTAAGGGTTCAGGAACTAATGCAGGTAAAGGAACGACAGATCCTATTGCTGTAGAAATTTACAATATGGATGTGCCAGCACGTAAAGAGCTATCAATCCTTTTGAAAAATGCTGGGTTCAAGGTACCAACAACTGGTAAATATACTGACGCTATAGTTAACGCTTACATCGAAGCACAGCAAGCAGCAGCTTTGCAGTCTTCAAGACTCGGTAGAGACTTCACAGTCCGAGAGTATCTTACTCAGGAAAGAGTACCTACTGGGGGTCCAGATAAACCTTCTATTCGTCAAGATATTTCAATCTGGGACCCAACTAAAATTGCTGGAGTGGTTCAAGATTTATCAGTTGAATTACTCGGACGTGAAGCAACACCTCAAGAAGTAACATATCTTGCAAACAAGTTAACTGCAGCGCAAAAAAAGGCTGCTAAGAAAACCCAATACGTAACTAAGGGTGGAGTATTAACTGCCACAGTTACAGGTGGACTTGATGAAGAACAGTTCTTAATTGATATTTTCCAAAAGGATAAGAAGTTTGCTCCAGAGATTGCTGCCATTAAAGAAAAGAAGGCTACAAAAGAAGCCAGCGCAGCTGAGACTACTCGCCAAGATTTAATGAAGACAGCCCTTGCTAATGGTATTACGCTTGATGCAGACCAAATGGCAAACTTTGAGGCACGCATTAAAGCCGGCGAAGAGGTTAACGCCATTAAGAACACTATTAGAGAAACTGCAGCGCTTGGGTTACCAGATCAGGTAAAGAAACTTACCGCATCTGGCGTAGACCTTGCAACAGTTTACTCCCCATACAAGAGTATCCTTGCTCAGACTTTGGAAATTAATCCAAACAGCATCACTCTTGATGACCCTACTCTTCGTATGGCTATTGGGCCAGACAAAGAAATGTCTTTGTATGAATACCAGCGAGCACTTCGCAAAGACAATCGTTGGCAGTACACAGACCAAGCACGAGGCGAAGCAGCTGATGTTGCTAAGACCGTGCTCAAAGACTTTGGATTTATGGGGTAACAATGGCTAGATCACCAAAAGACGAGTTCGGTACTCCGTTCGGACAAGCAGGCTCTGCAGCTGCTACAAATCTAGGCACACCATTTGGTCAAGCTGGCTCTGCACAGGCTGCACAAAATGCAGATATTGAAGAATCAGATAGAAGACTAAGAGCGCGTATGTCTTTGTCTCCTTCTGTTACAGGAGCAACAAGTGTCCCCGCTGCGCCTGAAGGCGCAAGCGGTACAGGTGCAGGCACTGGCACTGGTGCTGGTGCTGGTGGCGGCGACACAGATTTTACATCTGTTGGTAATAGAGCATTCTTTAAGGGCGCTCCGTTTTCTGGTATGCGTAATGGCATTCAGTTTATCAACGGATATCGTCAAGATTTGTACGATGAAAACGGTAAAGAGCGTGGTAAAAAAACTGGTACAGATGCAACTCAAGACTTACTTTTAGCCCAACAGCAAAGAGCACAAGAGGAAGCGGCACGTCGTGACCGTCAGTCTGCTTATGACATTCTTTACAATGAGTTCAATAAGTATGGACTAGGTAGCCTGGTAGAAGATGTCAAGTATCTGCTCCAGTCAAATGTATCTCCATCACAGTTTGCTCTTGAGTTGCAGAATACAAAATCTTACCAACAGCGCTTTGCTGCTAACCAAGAACGTATCAAGGCAGGGCTTCGTGCTTTGACTCCAGCAGAATATATTGGACTCGAAGACCAGTACCAGAACATTATGCGTACCTATGGTATGCCATCAACTTATTATACAAAAGATGGAACTGGTAAGCAAGCAGGATTCGAGAAGTTTCTTGCTAATGATGTCTCTGCTTCAGAGTTAGAAGATCGTATTGCTACAGCGCAACAGCGCGTGCTTAACTCCAACCCTGAAGTTCTTCAGGCACTTAAGCAGTTCTATCCTGATATTAATAACGCAGACATTCTTGCTTACACGCTTGACCCAACTAACGCTTTAACTGGTATTAAGCGCAAGGTGACAGCAGCTGAGATTGGTGGAGCAGCACTTGCTCAAGGCCTACAGGCTCAGGGTGGCACAGCAGAATCTCTTGCAGGTCAAGGTGTTACTAAGGCTCAGGCACAACAGGGCTACGCAAATGTGGCTGAGATATTGCCACGCGGTTCACAACTTGCTGATATCTATGGAGAGCAGCCTTATACACAGCAGACTGCAGAAGCAGAAGTATTTAATATGCAAGGCTCAGCGCAAGCTGCAGCACGACGTAAGAAATTAAAAGACCTTGAACAAGCCACCTTCGGTGGTTCATCAGGAGTAGGTGCCCTTGGAAGAGACAAGGCAATCTACGGAGGAGCATCAGGTCAAGCTGGCCTGTACTAAATAAAGCCTGCCACTAGAACCACCGGCCTAGTGGAGTGATAACAATACCGGTAGTAGGAGCCACGCTGGAGATCCCCAGAACTGCGTGAGGCCTGCGTCAACTATAACGAATGGGAGATGGACTATGTCCAACTACGAGTACGAGGACGACGACGACGATATCACTACAAGTGATAACGGAAATGATCTCGTCAAACAGCTGCGTAAAGCAGCAAAGCAAAAGGATAAAGAACTCGCTGAGCTTCGTGCACAGTTCGAGGGAGTATCCAAAGCACAACGTGAACGAAACATTAAGGACGTTCTCGAATCTCGCGGAGTGAACAGCAAAATTGCTAAGTTCATTCCATCGGACTTAGACCCAACTGAGGAGTCTTTGTCTAAGTGGCTTGACGAAAACGGAGACGTTTTTGGTTTTTCCACTGAATCCAACCAGCCTGTCGTCGACCCAGCCCAAGCTGCGGCGTATAAGAAGATGAATAGTGTTACTGAGCAAGGGCTAACGCCTGATGCAACAGATGACATTATGCGTAAACTTATGAGCGCTAACAGCAAGGAAGAACTGGACGAAGTAATTAGACAGTCTGGACTCTAACCAACAACCGAAAGGCATAACCTAAATGGCAGTTCCAGGTGGTACACTCACCGGTACATCCGCTATTAGCAACCTAGTCCAAACAGCGTATGATCAATACGTTCGTATGGCGCTTCGTAGCATTCCAGTAATGCGTGCTCTTGCAGATGTAAAGCCGGTACAGCAAGCAATGCCAGGTTCATCAGTTGTATTCTCAATCTATTCAGATTTAGCTCAGGCGACATCTACATTGACAGAAACTTCAGATGTATCTTCTATTGCTCTTGGTAACCCTAACCAGATTACCGTTACATTGAACGAATACGGCTCAGCCGTAACAACAACAAAGAAGTTGAACCTCACTTCTTTCAACGATGTTGACACAGCTCTTGCTGACATCATCGCATACAACGCTGCAGACTCTATCGATGCTGTCGTTGCTGCTGTCCTCACAGGCGCAGGCAACACAAACATCATCTACGGTGGAAATGCAACAACAACTAACACAATCGACGCATCAGACACAATGACTGTATCTGATATCCGTCAGGCTGTAACAGAACTCCGTACAAACAAGGCTTTGCCTCGTATCGGTGAACTCTACGCAGCATACCTCCACCCACGTCAGACAGCCGACCTTCGTGCTGAAACTGGTACAGGCGGATTCCAGGAGCTTTCAAAGTACACAGACCGCACACCATTCGTGGCTGGCGCAGTCGGCGTAATTGAAGGTGCATTCGTTGTAGAAACACCTCGTGTGCCTTTTGCAGTGAACACAAACTCACCAGCAGTTAACGTTTACCGTGCTGTTATTGCAGGACGTGAAGCACTTGCTGAAGCTCAGGGACAAGACATCTCAACAGTTGTCGGTCCTCAGATTGACGCACTCCGTCGTTACCACACCATCGGTTGGTACTACTTCGGTGGCTTCAACATCCTTCGTACAGCGGCTCTTTACCAGATCCAGACTGCAGCGA
>JACCDZ010887045.1_pt1 | contig 39409 bp, 23 predicted proteins | sample 7449551 | NCBI WGS metagenome assembly JACCDZ01 (sample SAMN15323452, study PRJNA562643) | freshwater metagenome | isolation source: river surface water | place: USA:Blue River Watershed | collected 2017-08-18
ATTTCTTCACCTTATTCACGAAGGCTGCAGCCGCTCGGTAACTCTAGCGCAGTCTGGTTTGATAATCGCTGGTTGAGTAATTTACGGATTATTCAACCCACAAAAATTCTTGCAGTGCTTTTGAATAAGTTGCAGTTGCTTTAAGACTTCTTGACTTTCGTTATGGAATAAATCTAAGGCTGAATTTTAGTTGCTTGGGCAATTATAGACACGATATGTGCGTTGTCCATTATTGATCGCCGATTCTGGACTTACGGTATTTCCACCCATGGTTGCGGCTTCGTTACGTGCTAAAGTATCCAGTTGACTTTCTGACGTAGATTGACTTTGGAAGGTTCCTGCTTTTGACCACAAAGAAACATTAGTATTACCCATGAATTTACAATTACTCAATGCATTTGAATTGGTTGAAACTGTGGTATTTTGTGCCTGTGGGTTTAGACTAACGAATGAGCACGCAGCAAGAGCAACGGCAGTGCCAAGTAACAGTGTATTGATGGTGAAGTTTTTCATGTTTAAGTTCCTAATAAATAAATTAAATGTTATTTGATAGTTATTCAACTATCTTTATTTTTCTGTGGTAATCTGATTAATGGGTATGAGATTTTTTATAGGTATTAACAAATTCCATCAGGACATCATTGATTTTAACTTGATATTTTTTGCTATGTTGTTTAAAAAATTCAACGATTCGAGGATCTAGTTTTATGGTTACAGGTACTTTCTCTAACTCAGGGGCTTCAAATGCTCGAGAGAGAGCCTCAAACATCATTTTATCTGTAATGTTAGTATCTGATCCTGCTTCTGGGTATAATCGCTGCCATCCTGTGGAGTTACTCATATCTGGTATGTCAGAATAATCAATGTCATTATCAGGTAGTTCAACTAGTTTTTTTATGCGTTCTTCAGTTGTTAAGCTGCTGACTTTATTTTTAGTTGTCATTATATACACCTTTGTCCCTACCAGCTGGTCGAGCTGAAATAATTCGAACTGCATTTTTACGATTAGTATATGCTACTAAGATTACTAAAACACCTCTAATTTTACCAATAAGATGGAATCTATCTTCAGTGCCTACGCTTCGGTCAAATCTTCTAACTGCTTTAGGGTCTTTAAATGCTTCTTTTGCAGTCTCAAAATCAAGCCCATGCTTTTTAAGGTTAGCTTGATTTTTACTCTCATCCCATTCAAAATGCATCTAAAACCTTTCTTAATATGTCGATACTGTAGCATTAAATATGTACGATTGTCAATATGAAGGTATTTATTTATAGCGTGGCATTAATAATTGATGCTAGTCACGTGGGCTCAAGTTTAATATGGTTTAAGTTTAATTATATGGCTGATTCTATTGAGGTTTATATGGTGTCTAACGGCAAGATCGCGGCTGATAGATTATTACTTGATTTTTATGAATGGTGGAGCCATGCGGAATCGAACCGCAGACCTCTACAATGCCATCGTAGCGCTCTACCAACTGAGCTATGACCCCCACGCAATGTCCATGATTTTAGCATAAATTTATTTAGCAGTTGAATTATTTATGCTGTAGCATTGCGTATAGTTCCTTCTTATAATCAATGAAAAGAGCTTTAATTAAAACGGATGCAATGGTATAATTACGCGCGGTGGTTTTAATAAAGTGCAAATAATTCAACGTACTGTATAAAGTTTAGAGTTATTGCAAATTAAATTGATTTATTTGGTTTAGCTATCTCATACAAGATTTTTAGCCCTATCAAAATTGCTCCTCAATTAAATGTTAACATCTCATCACAATAAATCTCAGGTATTTTAACTGTTTAAAGGATTGTAGCAATGCAGGCTAATAAATCATTTCGCTTATTTTTATCTTCAACATTTAGTGATTTAGTAATTGAACGAGATAATTTGCAAAAAAAGGTTTTCCCTAAGCTGCGTCGTTATTGTGAAGAACGTGGGTTTATTTTTCAGGTGGTTGATTTACGCTGGGGTGTTTCAGAAAGGGATGGCTGGGATCACCGTACATTAGATATTTGTTTAGACCAAGTTAAATATTGTAAAGATTTTTTAAAGCCACATTTTGCAATTATGCTCTCAGAGCGCTATGGTTGGATTCCATTACCGAATCGAATTATACGTTCAGAGTTTGAAATAATCTACAGCCATTTCACAGAACAATCGACGAGAGAATTATTTAATAAATGGTATCGCTTAGATAAAAATACCGATTATTATTATTTACAAACTTTAACTGAAGCAACCAGTGATGAATGGAAATTAGCCGAATCTGAGTTATTAAAGGCGTTTCAAGCTGTCGTGAAATTACCAGAGGTCAAAAATGAATTAGGTGCTCAAAAAGCTGAAATTTACTTTCAATCAGCAACTGAGCAAGAAATAATTGAAGGGTTATTTAATAATCAGGAGGTTGCAGTAACCAATATTCATACCTTTTATCGTCGGTTATTTGATTCCGAAACAATTGATTTTACGGGATTAACGTCAGCAGTAATTGACAATTTATCGCGCTATTGTGACTTAATAGATGGTAAATTAGATAATGATAAGCACGATAAATGCAGTGCATTAATTGAACAAATTGCAGATAAATATCAAAAAGCGAATCTATCCCAAAACATGCATAAATATGATGATCTAATCATCAAAGATGGAGATTATTCAGAAATTGCGGCTAAAATTGACAAGCATGAAGAATATTTAACTAAATTTTGCGATGATTTTGAGAAATCAATTCAAGCGGCGATTGATCAAGAGATTAAAAATAGCCGTCAGCAGGTAAATGATTCTGAGGAGGATATTCAGGCTAAATTTTTAACTGCTCGAACCGACAATAAGAGTGTCTTTGCGGAACGAGTGCGGGAAATGAATATAATTGAGAATTATATTCAGAGCGATGAGAGCCGTCATCCATTGGTATTAATTGGTGAATCAGGTAGCGGTAAATCCTCGCTGATGGCACAGGCAATTAAACGTCAAGAAGAGCAAAGTGATATGTGTGTATTATATCGTTTTGTGGGTATTTCTGAGCAAAGTTCAACGGATTATCAGTTAGTTAGATCTTTAAATAATCAAATCAAGCAATATATTCAGCAGAATAATCCAGAGTTAAAACTTCAGTTTGGTAAGCTTAAATCAGAAAGCACGCTCGAAAAGAATTATGATGGTTTGTGTGAGATATTTATTAAGCGGGTTGAGGCGCTGAGTGAATTTAAAAAAGTAGTAATTTTTATTGATGCAGTGGATCAACTGATTTTAGAGAGTAGTTTAGAATTTATTCCCTTAATCTGTAACAAAAATCTAAAGTTTATCGTTTCAACCTTACCTGAGATCGATGCTAAGTATGTTAAGCTCTTTAAATTACGGATAATGAAAGAAAAACAAGAGCAGTATTTAGTGCGTATAGCCTTGCTTAATCGCAAGCAAATGACTGATGCCTTTGATCAATTTAATAAAATTAATCAAATTATTCAGAAAACTACAGCCCAAAAAGAATTTATTTTACACAGTCGTGGCAAAGCTCCACTAAACTTCAAAATCATGCTTGAATCATCTAAAGCTTGGCGTTCATATGATGAATTTGAATTACCACAAGAGTTAAATAGTTTCAAATCTGACGTTACAATTGGTTATTTCTTTGAATCCTTACCTCACGAAGCACAACTTATCCAATTAACGGTTGGACTATTAAGTGCCAGCCGTGAAGGTCTTATCGAGAACGATTTATTGGATATGCTATCGCAGCAACTAAACGCAGATGGGGAACTTTATAATAAAGTGATCAATGATATTTACAAAAATAAACCTGAGCGAATTCCCGATTCAGTCTGGCTACGGATTAATGCAGATTTATCGCCATATTTAACGCACAAATCATTAAATGGAGTGCTTAAGTTAGCTCTGTTCCATCGTCGGTTTAATCAAGTCGCACTCCAGTATGCTGAACAAAACAAAGTTCAAGTGCGGGATATATTGATTGATTATTATCAAGCCATTATTAATCAGCCACTTAAATTAGATAATCAGCAGCAGCACTTAAACGCTTATCGTGAATTAAGTTATCAATATAGTCAAGCTGGAAAATTTGAACAAGCCTTTGATTTGTTAATGAAGCAAGATTTTATTTATTTATTGGCTAAAACTGATGATGTAGCACAGCTAATTGGTGAATATCATTACGTTTATCGCGCCTATACCAAAATAAAACAGCGAGCAACATTAATACGGCAAAACTCAGAATTTGTAGAACCACTGAATTATGTCCCATTTAGATCTTTTTATAGTTGGCTATTTAACGCCGAGAGCGTTATTGAAAACCGCAATAAAATCATGCCACTGTGGGTAGCACTCTCTCAACTTGGGCGTGATAATGACTTAGCAATAATCCTAGCGCAAACGGATAAACAAGTCTATTATTGTGAACAGGAACCTAAGCGAACGATGCGCTATGAGCAGGTCTTTACACGGATTGAGGATATTAGTCATATAGTTGGGGTATTTAATCTTGCTTTAAAAATTAATCAAATCATGGGTTCTGATGTAACGTTTTCAGTTGCACATATGCTAGTAATCACACAAACGGGTTATGTTTATATTAAACCAGCGTCACAGCGTAACTTTATGTTGATTAACGATAGTCTGGGGAAGATTAACGGAGCACTGCAAGATGTAAATGAGAATAAAATTCTTGTCTGGGATGATGATCAACTAATTAGCTGCAGCATTGCCACAGAGAACCCAACTCAAAAAAATCAAGAATATCGCTTAGATTCAGTAAAGTTCTGTGAGCAAGAAAATATTCGACAAGTGATCAATCATGCTCAATATTATATTTTACTGGATGATAAATACAGTGTTCAATTGTGGGATAAAGAGGGTAAAAAGCTAGAAAGTGCGAATTATGCGGTAGCCAGTAAACATCAGTTTTTATATGCAAAAAGCGTATATCTTGCTCAGCAGGGAATAAATGCCCTTCTGAACAACTGCAAGGTGGCAGAATTAGACCAGATTAGTCAATGGTACCAATCGCCACATGCAGCGGATTTAATTTTAGGTTGGAATGGTAAAGAGATTTATAGTCTAAATATTAAAGACTACAGCCTCATTAAACCGCTCTATACGGCGCATAAAAGTACAATAAGCGCTATTTTTGGATTACGTAATTATCGTTATCTATCATTGGCACAAGATGGGGAATTGCATTATTGGAATAGTCTTGGTGAATCTCTGGGGATATTTAAATCAAATTATTTCCACGATATTCTTGGGGTTACAGAATTTAGTGACAATCTAATTGTGATATTGAATCAACGTGGTTATGCAGTACAAATTGACTTAGATTTAATCATAACAGCAGATTTAATTAAGAATAGCCCATCCGTAATTACGTCTACTTTAAATGAAATGGCAACGAAATATGAAGTAAATCATGCCGATAATGATAATACTCTTAACAAATATTTTAAGACTTGGTGCGAAGTTGAGAAATTTACTTCAGATGTAACGAGCTGTCATAGTATTGACCAAGAAGAGTTTAGCTTTATTGATACACGGAATAACCAAGTAGTTTTTGTAACATCTTGCCAAATATTAGGAATTACGCGGTATGTCATAAATAATATTTGGCTCAGCATGGGTAAAATTAATCAAGTTATTAGCAATGATGAAACCCAAGCAGAATTGCTCGTTAATGCAGAATATGTTCAGGTAATCAAACAGCTCTCACGTAAAATTGTGCAAAGTCCAATTAGTCAAATAATTTATACGACGACAACACCAGTTGAGTTAGCTAATAAACCAGAGTTTATTGAGCTATTACAGAAAAGTGATCTCAATCAACAAGATGAGTTTGGCTTCACTCCTCTATTTTATGCTTTAAATTCAAACAGCCTAGAATTAATGGCATTATTAGTACGCCATGGAGCTCAGCTTGACGTTAAACTGTATAGTGGTGCTACGCCTTTACTAATAGTCAGTCAAGATGGTAACTTAGCCATGTTGAAATGGCTGATCACGCAGGGTGCTGATATTCAACTGAAAACTAATGATGGATGGACGGCATTAATGGCTGCTAGTCAGAAAGGTCACGGTGCGGTGGTGGCTCAACTGCTAGTGGCTGGTATAGAGGTTGATGCTAGAAATAGTGACGATTGGACGGCTCTGATGATTGCTAGCCAAAAGGGTCATAATGAAGTGGTGGCTCAATTGTTAGCGGCAGGTGCAGAGGTTGATGCTAGAGATAGTGATGATTGGACAGCACTGATGTTTGCTAGCCAAAATGGTCATAATGAAGTGGTTGCTCAATTGTTAGCGGCAGGTGCAGAGGTTGATGCTAGAGATGGTGATGATTGGATAGCACTGATGTTTGCTAGCCAAAATGGTCATAATGAAGTGGTTGCTCAATTGTTAGCGGCAGGTGCTGAGGTTGATGCTAGAGATAATGATGATCGAACATCACTGATGTTTGCTAGCCAAAATGGTTATAATGAAGTGGTGGCTCAATTGTTAGCGGCAGGTGCAGAGATAGATGCGAGAGATAATAATGATTGGACCTCTCTGATGTATGCTAGCGGGCATGGACATAGTGCGGTAGTCGCTCAACTGCTAGCGACTGGCGCAGAGGTTGCTAGTAGTAGTATTGGATGGACAGCACTGATGGTTGCTAGCAAGTATGGATATAGCGATGTAGTTGCTAAATTACTCAAAGCTAATGCAGAAGTGAATGTTAAAAATACATCTGGTCTGTTAGTTTGGACTGCTCTGATGTATGCTAGTCAGAATGGGCATAGCAATGTGGTGGCTCAACTGCTAGCGGCTAAAGCTGATGTACATATTGATAATTATTATTATGGCACATCCCTGATGCTTGCTAGCCAGAATAGTAAAGTTAAAATAATTAGTCAGCTACTTGAAGTAGGTGCTAGGATAAATGATACAAACAACAATGGAATTACTGCGCTAATGTTTGCATGTAAAAATGGTGATGTTGAAGTGGTGTCTCAATTACTTGCCGTAGGTGCTGAGGTATGTGCAGTAACTAATAATGGTTCTACAGCTCTGATGTTTGCTAGCCAGAATGGCTATAGTGAAGTGATAACTAAATTACTTTCTGCTGGTGCTAAGGTAGATGCTAGAGATAACAACGGCTGGACTGCCCTGATGTGTGCTAGTCAGAATGGTTATAATTCGGTAGTAGCTCAACTGCTAGTTGTTAAAGCTGAAGTAGATGCTAAAAGTAAGAATAGAGTTACGGCATTGATTGTTGCTAGCCAAAATGGACATAGTCTGGTAGTGGCTCAACTGCTTTCTGCAGGTGCTGAGGTAGATGCAATAACTAAGAAGGGTTCTACAGCTCTGATGGCTGCTAGCATGAATGGTTATAGTGATGTGGTAGCTCAATTGCTTGCTGCAGATGTTGATGTAGATGCGATGGATTACAATTGTTTTACTTCTTTGATGCTTGCTAGTCGAAATGGACATAGCGTGGTAGTGTCTCAATTACTTGTTGCTAAAGCTGAAATAGGTGCGGCTAGTTATGGTCGAACCTCTCTGCTGCTTGCTAGCCAGAATGGGCATAGTGAGGTGGTTGCTAAATTGCTAGCTGCAGGTGCGGAGCTAGAGGTCAGAGGCAGAAGTGATTGGTTTGGTTGGAGTACAGCTCTGATGTTTGCTAGTGAGAATGACCATAGTGAAGTGGTAGCTCAACTACTTGCTGCAGGTGCTGAGGTCGAAGGAGTAAATAATAAGTGTTCTACCGCTCTGATGGTTGCTAGCAAGAATGGCTATAGTGATGTGGTAGCTCAACTGCTTGCCGTAAATGCCGAGTTAGAGTCTAAAGATAGCGATGGCGTTACTGCTCTGATGTATGCTAGCCAAAATGGGCATAGTGAGGTTGTAGCTCAACTACTTTCTGCAGATGCCGAGTTAGAGTCTAAAGATAGCGATGGCGTTACTGCTCTGATGTATGCTAGCCAAAATGTGCATAGTGAGGTTGTAGCTCAACTTGGCGCTGCTGGTGCTGATCTAGATGCAATAAGCAATGATGGTGCTACAGCTCTGATGTTTGCTAGTCAAAATGGGCATAGCGAGGAGATGGTAGTGGATCAGTTAGTTGAGTTAGGTGCAATGGTAGATGCTAAAGATAACAATGGTTTTACTTCTCTGATGTTTGCTAGTCAAAATGGACATGGTATTGTGGTGTATAGATTAGTTGATTTAGGAGCCGTGTTAGAAGCTAAAAACAATAGCGGTTGTACAGCTTTGATGCTTGCTAGCTTGAAAGGACATGATCATGAGGTGGATTGGCTAATTTATTTAGGTGCAGTGCTAGATGTTAAGGATAACAATGGTTCTACTGCCTTGATGCTTGCTAGCCAAAATGGCCATGGTGAGGTGGTGACTCAATTGCTTGACGCAGGTGCTAATGCAGAAATAGCAGATAATACTGGCATGACAGCACTAACAATTGCTAGCCAAAATGGGCATAGTGAGATTGTTGAGTTGTTAAATCAATACATGCGAAAATAAAGACTTTATCTAACTAAACATAAAGAGATATTTAATAAACTTGATGAAAGAATATGAGGGGTGTTTATGCCAAATTGGTGTACAAATAAATTAATATTAACTGGAGATTCAAAAGTAATTAAGGGGTTAATTGGACAAATTTTTGATAAAAATGAATTTTTTAATTTAGTTATTCCTCGCCTAGAATTAGATGATTGGGATGAAGATGAAAACTGGGGTTCAGATCGTGATATTGATATAGAGGATCAGCTAATTAATGCTGACGAATTGAGGGATTTCTTAAAAACTAAAAGTATTAGCGAAGTAACTACGGTAAGTATGGTGTTTTATTCGGCGTGGACACCGCCTTTAAAAGTGTATGAAAAATTAAATGAGCTAGGCATAGATGTGTATGCTGTGTATTGGGAGTTGGGTAGCTTATTCTGTGGCTATTATGCTAATGGAGAAGAACAGCAGCAGAGAATTACCGGTTATTGTAGTGATTTACCTAGTTATATTTTAGAAGTCAAAGAAGCTTTCGAAGATTTTCCACTTGGTGAATAATAAAATTAAAAACATCTAATTTTCTTTTTTAGAAAGGTATTTAAATATGTCACATGGCAGCAGTCATCGTTCAGTAGCAGGAACTCCCAAAGAGCATTTTGAAATTATTTTTATGATTTCAATTCTTTTTTTTGGTTATTTGCTTGGGGTTTATGGGTATTATCACGCATTTGAAGAGCTATATGGTCACGCTAATTTAATGGATTGTTTTTATGATGCGTTGGGATTGTTAGAGCTTAAGCTTGAATTTCATGAGCATGTCGCCATTCCACTAAGTCTGGAGTTTGCTCGCTGGATTGTGGCAATTACGTTATTGTGGGCTGGAGTACGACTGGTTTATTCAATTGTTAAAAATTACGTTAAGTTATTTTGGTTCGGTACTTTTTTACATCGACAACATACCGTAGTGATTTTTGGTGCAAGTAAAATTAGTTATAAATTAGCTTTAAGTATTCTAAAAAACAAACAAAAGAAAGTAATTATTGTTGAGAGTGATAAAGACAATCATTATTTAGAATTGTTGTCAGAGCATGGGGCTGCCTATTTAGTTGGAGATCCTAATGATGAAAACGTTATAATAAAATCTAAGGCGGTATGTGCTGCAGAAGTATTATGTGTAACTGATAATGATGTTGTAAATCTGTCAATCTACAACAAAATAAATAAACTAATAAAAGATGATTATGCCAGACAAAAATCTAGCTCTTTAAGGCATAAGGTGTTTGTGCATATCAAAGATGGAATTCTTTATGACAAATTAGTAGATATAAGCAGGAAAAATCATGAGCCTCTAGATAAGCTCTCAATTATCAAAAAAGAATTTAATACGTACCAATTAGCCGCAATGGAGTTATTTCAAAAGCATCCGTTAAATGCCAATGTTGATACCACAATTGAAAATAATAAATTACGTTTAGCTATTTTAGGCGCTGCTGGTGTCGGTAGCGCTGTGCTTTTTGAGGCGTTACAATTAGGGCATTTTTGTAATGGCGAGAGGATGTCAGTTACATGGGTAGATGATAAATTCTCTTCATCAGAAGTACCGCATCAATTAAACATGATTGATCTAAATTCTAACGAGATAAAAGAATATTTTGATTTTAGTTATATGACATTTGCTGAGTTTTATCAAAATGAGCTAGATTACAATACAATTATAATTGCTCAAGATGATGAAAATCTTAATCTGGTTGATGCCATAAAATGTGAAAATAAATATAAAAAGACGATAATTAGCAACAGAGGGGCAATTGCTTGTCTTGATGTATTTGTTTATGTTAATAGTCAACTTGATCAAATAGTTGATGTAACATATTCGTCGATTGATGAAAGTAAAAAATTAAACATACGTTCGTTTGGTGATGATAGTTCAATTTTATCTGAATCAGTAATAATTAATCGTGAATTGGACAAAGAAGCCGAACTTCTTCACGAAAATTATGAAAAAAACAAAAATAAACCTAAACATTGGGAAAACTTGCCGATTTTGCAGCAAAATTCTAATCGAGTTTTATATAACCATATTATGGGTGTTAAGCGTAATGAGTTTTTAAATATTAAGCCATCCAATCAGTCACTTGATGTTAATAAGTTTTTTGATGATTATTACATTTATGAACCCACAAATGATAACGGCATAAGAAATAAAAGAGAAGCTAAAGAAAGTTTTGAAAAAAATAAAATAATATCAACCTTAAATCCTGAGCAAATTATTAAATTTGCAAAAGCCGAGCATAATAGATGGAATGTATTTCATCTACTAAGAGGATGGGATAAAATGTATTTACATAGTGCTGATCAAAATATTATGGCAGAAAATATTTCCCAAAACTCATTAATTGATAGAAGTGAAGAATTAAAAACTCATATCTGCTTGGCAACTTGGGAAGAATTAAAACAAGTTTCTGAACATCGTAATGAGCCTTATTGGTGGTATGATATACAAACAATACTTAAACTTGAGCGTTTTGATAGAAGTTAATAGTTATACCATATAGGTGGTTGTAGATATGATATTTATTATATTTAACTATTAGTTCTGTAAAAGTAAATTATTAATGAACAGGCAATTGAAATAGATTGCTGGTTTTTAATATTGCAAATATATTGTGTATCGAATAAATAATTTAGAATGTAGATAAATGCCAATAGTTAATAATGGTCTTATAATAGAACAACAGGTAGAAAATCAGTTGATGTAAACTAATACGCTGATTTTTAATGCAATCATAAACAATGCTAAAGATGTATTTAAAATAGAAGAGCTTTTTGCTAATGTTGAAGTATGGATTTATAAAGAAAATTTGGAGGATCAAGTGGCACTAATAGAAGAGACTAGAGATCGTTTTGGTAGAGTTATAAGCAGCCGTGAGGTTACCGAGTGGAATAATGATGGTTGCGGATGCCTAATTGTACTGTTTTTGGTGGCTTGGGTTTCTAGTGTCTTGACATCTAGTTACCCATGGTTGGTGGTAATTATAGGGACAATTCTTTTTATAGTCCTTTTAAAACTAGTTGTGACTTGGTTTCGTAAGGCTAAGTACCTTTTAGCCAAAATTTTTTATGCAGTATTAGGTGTTGGTGTTCTATTTGGTGTATCTGGTGGTATTTTTGAGTCGAGTGGGTACATAATCAATCCATCTTCACGTTGTGAACAGCCACTTTATAAAGATGGAAAATGTAAACAAATGTTTGAATGGTCGACATTTGATCCACATTATATCTTTTTTAGTAAACCGACACCACCGCCTAAAGTTAAAAAAACCGTAGTAAGAACTAAATCAAAGAAGAAATCAACGGCAAGCAGCAGTCATGCGGCTAAAACTAGCTCGCAGTAATTATTTTGAGGAATGGATTGCTGGTTATTAGGCTCTTTCGTGTTTTGTGTGGGTAGCTCAGAAATTAGTACTAAGTATTGCTAGTTGAATTAGAATATTGGTTAACATTTTTTATGGCTGGTATATAGTGGAATTAAATCAATTATTTCAAGTTGCTTTCGCTCGCAAAAATCTGTTGATGAAGTAAGAGTGAAAGAGTCAAAAACGAATGAGTTGATACTCAAAAGTAAATATATATTGCTTAAAACCCCTGAGAATTTAACAGCTAATCAAAAAACTAAGTTAGATAGTATCTTAGCTTAGTATACTCAATCTGGTGAAACATATAAGTTTAAATTGGGATTTTAGGCTTTTTTTAAATTATTATCACGCACAGAAACTGAGTTATATTAAGGCGTGAGTTTATTTGATAATGGGTAAGCTAAGCTGTTAGGTTTACCCGCATGAAACTCGAAAGAGCCTAATATTTTCATTACAGTATATGCGAAATGATTTATCACAGTAATACAGAAACACCTTAAAGCGAGCATAATTAACTATCTATTTTATGGAGAAAGCTATGAGTTCAGGATCTAAATCCTTCAGATTATTTTTGTCATCCACCTTTAGTGATTTGAGATCCGAACGAGATAAACTCCAAGAAGAAGTGTACCCACGGTTACGTAATTATTGTGTAGAGCGTGGGTTTTCGTTTCAGGTTGTTGATTTACGTTGGGGAGTATCTGAAGAAGCAGGTTATGATCAACAAACGTTAAAGATTTGCCTAGATCAAGTTAAATACTGCCAGAATTATTTAAACCCACATTTTGCGATTATTTTATCAGAGCGTTATGGTTGGATACCTCTTCCGACGGAAATAATTCTAAAAGAATATGAACAACTAGAGGTCTTCTTTAAAAAATTAGAGAAGAGTATATTTGATAAATGGTACAAGCTGGATACCAATAAGGTGCCAGCATGTTATATATTACAGGCTCGTAACAAGCCAGATAGTGCAGAAGATAAAGCCAAAGAAGCCGCTGAATGGTCAAAAGCGGAAACTATGATGTTGCAGGTGCTGCAACGGATTACGGCTATACCGAGCATAGCGAGTGAGCTAGGTGATGAAGTCAAGAAATACTTTCAATCGGCAACGGAACAAGAAGTTATCTATGGCTTACTCGGTGATAGTGAGATAAAAAAAGAACATATTCATTTTTTTAGACGCAAATTAACTGGTCAAACAATGAGTAATGCAGATATTGCTAATTTCATTGATACAAAAGATCTCTCGATAAAAGAAGCAGATACCAATAAAGCGAAATCTCACGAATCTCTATTAGTAAAAATTGGCAAAGAATTACCACCCGCTAACTGCCATAGCTATGACCTTGAACTAACAGGTGACCCATCATCCATCCAAGAGCAAATTAACAAAGAACACAATGCTTATTTGGAACGGTTCTGTAATGATTTTGAAAGTTCAATTAAAGCCGCGATAGATAGTGAAGTAGAACGTTATATAAAAATCGTTGAACAGGAAGATTTAGAGGAAAGGCTGCATACTAAATTTTATAAGAGTAAGAAGCAACTATTTTGCGGTATGGAATCGACGCTTGCAACGGTAGCGAATTATCTTAATGCCCGAAAGAAAATTCAACGTGGAATGAGGAAACTCGGGATAGTCGCCGATTATCTGGATTCAAGCCCAGATAATAAGATCTATCCACTGATTATCACAGGAGAATCTGGAAGTGGTAAAACTGCGTTTTTAGCCCAAGTTATCCAACAAGCTGAAGATAATAGTGATACCAAAATCTTTTACCGTTTTGTGGGTATCTCAGAGGATAGCTCAACTGGCTCAAGAATCGTCCAAAGCCTGTATGATGAAGTAAACCGCTTTGCACGAGCTAATGCTTATGAAATAGCATACCAACTAGAGGGAAACCAGAGCGTTGAACAACTCGCAAAAAGCTATGAAGGTATGTGTATCTTATTTAAGCAGGCGATAATCAAACTATCGAAGAAACATAAAATAGTAGTTATAATCGATGCCCTAGATCAGTTGGTACTACAAGATAAATTGCAGTTTGTGCCAATTTCCTTAACTGATAACTTACGCTTTATTGTTTCTACATTACCAAACTCAGCCTATATTGAACGATTTAAACTACGGATACCACAAGAACAACACGATAAGCAGTTTATTCGCTTAGGACAGTTGGGGCGTAATGAGGTTATTGAAGTGGTCAATGCGTTTAATTATAAACATCAGCAAACTCTTAATGACTCACAACAGGCATATTTAAGCCAATCAAGCTTGTACCCAATCCAATTAAAGATACTCCTTGAAGAATCAACGACATGGCACTCTTATACTCCAGAGACTGAGCTACTACCACTGAGTAGACAAAAGCGCACAGATAATCTAATTCTGCACTACTTTGCTTCATTGATTAGTAAATCTCACCATGAGATTAATTTGGTTTGCTTGTGTGCTCAACTCTTGGCAAATAGCCGAGATGGTCTGAGCGAACAAGACTTGCTCGAAATCTTGCGATCTCACCTAATGGGCTTAGCTAGCTTCAAAGCCGTAGTAATCAATGAATTTTACCCAGCCCCTCAAAACATCCCTGACGCTGTGTGGCTACGTCTGCGAGCTGATTTGGAAGCTTACTTAACTGAGAAAGAAGCCAATCAACAGCTTAAACTATCCTTCTTCCACCGTAAATTTAATGAAGTGGCAACTAGCTTAAACTTGGAGAACGCACACACATGGAATGGAAGCCAGCACCTAATTGACTATTATCAAAACCAACTGCAACAGCCTAAGCAAACTAATGGGATAAAATTAGCTGATCAAATCAAGTTAAATGCGTATAAAGAACTAAACTACCAATATGTTAAATCTGGACAACTCGAACAAGCCATCAAACTTTTATTTGAGGTAGAGTTTCTATACTTATTGACAACTAGCGATGACTTCCAACAAGTCATGGATGAATACCGCTTAGCCTATGATGAGTATAAAAAATCCCCAGCTAAATACAAAGATATGGCAAGATTGAACGAGTTTACACAAATCTATCTGTGGCTAGCTAGTATTAAATCAACGGTTGAGGAACGCGCGCCAGAAGTTACATTGTGGCATATTATCTACCAATTGGGGCTTGATTATAGTCAGGAGTTTGCTCTACGGGAGCAACTATTAGCACTAGGAGATAATCATGCACTACCATTACCACAATGGTACTGTAGTAACCAACGACCACCTAGGAATAGACAACAAAGCGGCGAGATTAAAACTTTAGATAAATTCGATAATATTGCAGGACTATTTAGATATGAGATAACGGACCAGATGACTAAGTTACCTCGCCAATTGCTCTTTGTTGTAACGAAAGATGGCTCACTCTACCAAGAAGATAACAGCTCAGTTGGCTTTAAACTGCTCCGTAATGATTTAGCTAATAACATAGTTGGAATAATGCAGCATGATAATAGCTTGCTAATCTGGACATCCACCGAAATACATAAATATTGGCTATCATTGGATGATACCAAAGGAAATATAGCCTTAAGCGATAGATTAACTCAAAGCTATGTGGGTGTTAGCCAAATCAGCCAAATGACGAACAACTATATTGTCCATACTAAAAATAGCCTAGAGCAGGTTAACCGCTCAAGTTTAAGCGCAAACTTTGTCGCTACTAAACTTCAAGGTCATAACATCTACCCACTCTATAATCGCGAGCTAGTCCTACAAGATGGAATAGTACGCCATGTAGCAACAGCTAAAGAACAGTGGCGACTAGCTGGGATTAAGGGTTGGTATCAATCACCAATGGCAGTTGAACTCATCTTGGGTTGGGATAGCCGCCGTATTTATGCGATAGATCTTAACGATAAATGTAAAAAAGAACTAATCTATGGCAAACATCAGGCACCAATCGTCGCGATCTACGGACTAAGAAATCAACGCTTTATATCATGGTCAGAAGATTGTGAACTACACTATTGGGATGCTGATGGTAACTGCTTGGGTGTAATATCTTCACCGCGAATCAAAGAAATCCGTGGAATACTAAAACTACCGAATCATAATATCTTTATCTGGAATGTACACGGCGAGGCAGTACAGTTTGATCTGATAGCTAATAGCATTCTGACAAGTACAACATATACAAAAGCTCAACTAAACGTTGATTTCTGGCTGGGTAGCCTCCAATTAAACCAAGCCCAAGAACAACTTTGGTTAATTAGCGATAATAAATTGACGTGCTGCGCTGGCTATGATGACCCAGCACCTCAGCAAAGCCAAATCTTTGCAGATGCAACAGAACAAATCAACGGCTGTGATATAACAGAGAACCTTAACGGTATTATCTGGTCAGAGCGCTCAATCCAGTGGCGCAGCTACCGACATGCAAGCAAACAACTAAAAGTGCTGTTTACCCATACAGCTACAACAATTAGCGGAGCGTGTCGGATAAATGAACAACTAGCACTCATCTGGGATAATGCAGAGAATACAACTACAAATTTAAGACAAGTTAATGCCGCAGGTATCCACGAGTGGATTAGCTTAGAGAATATGATAATTGCAGGCGTTAGAATCCTTGATAATAATCAGCTTATGGTCTGGAGCAGATTTGCTGGTGAACACACCAAGCTCTACTTACTTGACTTGACGAATAAGCAGGTAATTACCACTAGCACTATAGACCGTGAAGTGCTGACACTTAACTATGTTGATACCAATAGAATTGAAGTAATTACCCACGCAACTATTTACTACTATACATTAATCAATAAACAAGAACTGCTCCGTGAAGCTATACCTTATACCAACAACCTACAAACATGGAGTAGTCAACGTAAACTTGAGCTTGATTGGAGCACAGTAACTAATACACAACAAGATGAGCTAATAGTGCTCGACAAACGTAGCGGACATCTAGCTAAAGTCTATGGTCGCACATTGTATGGAGCAAGCTATAAATTAAAAACTATCTGGCATGTCAACGCTAATGTTAAATACTTAGCTCAGAAATCAGCAACCGAACACATTGTGCTAATCAATCGGCAACTGGCAATTATCCAAGAACATCAAGCGAACGAACTAAGACTAAACCCAATTAGTGAGATGATCTATCAGAGCCAAAACCCGAGTGAATTAATAAATGATCCAGAGTTCATTAGCTTACTGAAAGATAATCCACACCTACGCAACCAAGCAGATGATTTTAATAACCCACCATTATTTTATGCACTACAAAGTTCCAACTTAGAGCTACTACATTATATGTTGGCAAATGGTGTAGATGTAAATTATGCAACACAAGAAGGTGCTACCGCTCTAAGCCATGAAGTGCTTCGAGGTAATCTCGAACTGGTGCAAAAACTTATTAAATCTGGAGCGGATACAGCTGTAGTGGTTCAGGGATCAACACTATTGATGGTTGCAACGCAGAATGGACATTTGGATATTGTACGTGAGCTAGTAACAAGTGGAACCGATGTAAATTATGTTGTTAATAACCGTTATGGCCCTGCTTTGATGTGTGCATCAGGGAATGGAAATTTGGACATTGTGCGCGAGCTAATCGCAAGTGGAGCCGATGTAAATTATGCTAGTTATTATGGCACTACCTTGATACGTGCATCAGAGAATGGACATTTGGATATTGTGCGTGAGCTAGTAACAAGTGGAGCCGATGTAAATGCTGATCACGGTGGCACTGCCTTGATGCGTACAGCAGAGAATGGACATTTGGACATTGTGCGCGAGCTGATAGCAAGTGGAGCTGATGTAAATGCTGAGTGTCAGGATGGTACTGCCTTGGAGCTTGCATCAGAGAATGGATATTTGGACATTGTGCGCGAGCTGATAGCAAGTGGTGCTGATGTAAATTCTGATGCCTTGAAGCTTGCATCAATGAGTGGACATTTGGATATTGTGCGTGAGCTGATAGCTAATGGTGCAGATGTCAATCATGCTGATCATGGAGACTGGACTGCCTTGCATCTTGCATCAGAGAATGGACATTTGGATATTGTGCGTGAGCTAATTGCAAGTGGAGTTGATGTAAATGGTATTGCCTTGACGCTTGCATCAAGGAATGGACATTTGGAGGTGGTGCGCGAGCTGATAGCAAGTGGAGCAGATATAAATTATGCTGATAATGGAGGCTATACTGCCTTGATGCGTGCATCAGAGAATGGACATTTGGATATTGTGCGTGAGCTAGTAGCAAGTGGAGCCGATGTAAATGCTGATCATTATGACGGTACTATTTTGATGGTTGCGGCAGAGAGAGGACATTTGGATATTGTGCGTGAGCTAGTAGCAAGTGGAGCCGATGTAAATGCTGATAATGATTATGGCACTGCCTTGCAGCTTGCATCAGAGAATAGATATTTGGATATTGTGCGTGAGCTGATAGCAAGTGGAGCTGATGTAAATGCTAATAATGGAGGCTATACTGCCTTGATGCGTGCATCAGAGAATGGATATTTGGATATTGTGTGCGAGCTGATAGCAAGTGGAGCTGATGTAAATCATGTCGATAATGCTGGTATTACGGCACTTGATATCGCACAACAGACTGGTAACCAACAAATGATTGATTTATTAACAAATCAAGAAAGTAACTTGAAATAGTTTTAGATCAAGCAATGGTGGAGTAAACAAATTAATTAAGATTGAGCAATTGTAATGGCTAATAATAACTGGGTAACGTTTGAATTTACTGAGTGTGATGGTGGATTTAGTTTTCTATCAAATATTGATGATGAGCTTGTTACTGAGGAAGATACAAGTATCGTTAATAGCGATACGGAGCTGATGGTTGCGGCTGAGAGTGGAGATATACATCGAGTTCAGGAACTTCTGTCTTGCTTCATTATTTGGACATCTCGATGTGGTTTGTGAATTATTAAATAACGGTGTAGATGTAAATTTATCCACTCATAGTAGTGGTAATAATGCTCTTGATATAGCACAACAGACTGGTAATCAACAGATGATTAATTTACTAACCAGTTATGAGAAGCCAGTAAATTTAGAAGAAACTAAAGTAGTAAGTGAAGTAAATAATCTAATTAACAATAGCAAGGAGTCTAAATTGGAGCCACAAGAAATATATGGCAAACTATTTACAGCATTAATGGAGAGCGGTTATTATGATCCAACAGAAGATTATGCTGAAAAAAATACAAAATTATTAGAAAATTTAAGCCAAGGTGAGTTTAAAGGGATATTTTGCTTTAGACTAAAAACGTATAATTTGCTATCGACGCTGAATATTGATAGTAATTCAACTATGATAAGAGTTACTACATTTATTAGTGGATTGCTTGGTTCTAAAGAAATAAAAGAGTTGTTTATCAAATTACTTAGTAAAAATATAGCTTGTCCAATTTTGAGTATTGATGATGACGAAGATATTAAATGCGAGTATTATCTTTTTACACCATACAACGCAGAACAATTGATTACAGTCTTAAATTGGTTTGATGATGTGATTAAGCTATTTGTTCAGCAATATCCAGAAGCGGTAAAGCAACTGCAAGAAGATAAATAGCAACATATTGGTTTTATATGTTGTATTTAGTTGCTTGAAGTAGCTATAATAAAGTAAAGTTGCTACATATTTAATGGATTAAAGTGTGTATAAGAAGGAAGCCTATGCCTCAACATGTAAATAATAATGAAAACAAATCAATTAAAGCGCTATTTGGTGAGTTCTTGGAGAGTAAATTAGGTACTATTTTCTCTCTAGTGGTGGTGGTCGGTACTATTTACTTTGTGAATACTCGAATGTGGATTATTCCTCTAGTCTTGAGTTTGATTGCGTTGTCTTGGCTTATTCGAGGGCTACGCTCTTCTTCTCGGACAAAAAATATTTCGCTGAGGATTTTTTATAGTATTACTATTGTTGTGAGTGGTTATCTTGTTTATATTGGGGTAAACACTACTGTTGACTGGTACAAATCTAATGCACTTTATCAACGAGATAAAGCCGCAATAGTTCAATTTGTTACATCGCTACATCTTGTAGATAAAATTAAGGATGTGAATAGTTATTTTACTACTCGGGATTCAAGTGCGTCTGGTGTCAAGGAATAATATTTCGGGTCTAATTCCCCGCGGCTTGTTGCGTTAAGACAGAAATCGCCAGCGGACGGTCTCGAAGAGAAAATTTGCCGTAATACTCTGTTGCTCTGCGGCGGAGATAGGCAAATTTAGTTCGCTGGTTTTATTTAACTATGGAGAGATAGATGTTCGGTTTTTTTAATAATGATGATAGATTAAGTGATGCCTGTATAACAAATAATATAGCAATAGTCGCGAAGTTGTTAAAAGATGGTGCAGAGGTAAATGATCCTAATCGAGATGGACGAACTCCGTTAATGGAGGCATGCCAACGAAATCATTTTGAATGTGTGCAGTTGATATTGACTAATCGTGAGCATCCACAGCTTAATTTAAAAGATGATGATGGTAATACGGCACTAATGCTGGCAGCAAAGAATAACGCGGTTAATGCCGCTGCCATGTTAATCGAAGCTAGGGCAGATAGATGGATAAAAAATAGAGCTGGTAAAACTGCTATGGATTTGGCAAGTGACAATGATCAAGATTATATTTCACGTTTATTAAGTGGTGAAGAACTTATTGATATTATCAATGCTGAAAAGCGCAGTCAACAATTCTCAGACATGATACAAGATATAGTTCATGGTGAAAAACTCTCCAAGTCTCATAAAGAAGAAGATAATGACGAGTTATGGCAGCCAGAAGTTAGCAGTCCCAAAGCGGTTATCTCGAAAAAAATATTTAATCCAGATGCAGCCAACAAAGCAATTGCAGAATTAAATAAGCTAACAGGTCTGCAAAATGTAAAAACCGAGGTCAATAATTTTATTAGTTCGGCATCTAATAATATGAAGCGTAAACATCAAGGTTTACCAATATTGCCATTGACACTGCATATGGTATTTACTGGTAATCCAGGGACTGGTAAAACTACTGTTGCAAGAATAATTGGTCAGATTCTTTTTGCATACGGTTATTTATCCAAAGGTCACATGATAGAAGTTGACAGTAGTGGACTAGTCGCTGGATACGTTGGGCAAACGGCTCTTAAAACTGCGGCAGTGGTTAAAACTGCGATTGGTGGTGTTTTGTTTATTGATGAAGCCTATACACTATCAGCTGGTAGTGGGAATAATAATTTTGGACAAGAGGCAATCGATACGCTTTTAAAAATGATGGAAGATAGTCGGGATGATTTAATGGTGATAGTTGCTGGTTATCCAAATCAAATGAAATCATTTGTTGCCAGTAATCCTGGGCTTAAATCACGATTTAATACTTATATTAACTTTGAAGATTATTCTGATCAAGAATTATTAAGGTTTTTTGAACAATTATTGAGTGAATACAAATTTACGCTCGATTATGCAGCTAAAGAATTATTATTATTGATATTTGCGAATCAAAGACAGGATATTGCGTCATTTGCTAATGCTCGAATGGTTAGAAATGTTTTTGAAGAATTATGTAAAATTACGGCATCACGTAACTCAGGTATCGCTGTAGTAAATAACATCAACAAAGATGATATTAGCGTGTTAATGAAAAAAATGGGCGTTGCATTACCGCAAATTGTCAATATTCAAGAGAATAGTGCCTTGATAGAGTTACGTAATATGATTGGTCTTGAGACGGTGAAAGAGCAAATTGGAAAGCTGATAAGTTTGGCTAAAATGAATCTGATGCGTAAACAAAAAGGGCAAAAAGAATTACCGATGAATCTGCATATGGTCTTTACAGGTAACCCAGGGACAGGTAAAACTACCGTGGCTAGATTGGTCGGCAGTATTTTGCATGATCTTGGCTATTTATCTAAAGGAAATTTGGTCGAAGTTGATAAGTCACAAATGGTAGCAGGCTATGTTGGACAAACTGCTATCAAAACTACTGAGGCTGTTCGTCGAGCAATTGGTGGGGTGTTATTTATTGATGAAGCCTATACGCTATCTTCTGGTAATGGCTCGAATGATTTTGGACAAGAGGCGATAGATACATTGCTTAAATTAATGGAAGATAATCGTAGTAATTTAGTTGTGATAGTGGCAGGTTATAAAGATGAGATGAATACGTTCATTAGCTGTAATCCTGGTCTTAAATCTCGTTTTAATATGCATATAACGTTTATTGATTATACAGACGATGAATTGCTGCAAATTTTTAATGATATGTTAAAAGAATATGATTTAAAAATGGACCAGGTTGCTGAAAAAGCTCTACAAAATATTATTGTGCGTTTAAAACTTAATGAAACTAATTTTGCGAATGCTCGAGAAATGCGCAATATTTTTGAATCTGTTATCGGAGCGATGGCGATTCGTACGCAAAATACTGGTGGTGATGTATCATTTATCACAATAGATGACTTTACTGAGTGCGTATAAATCAGTGGGTAGTTTTGAGATAATTTATGTATTAATTATGTATTAAATATTGTATAAGGGTTCGGTTATGTCTTTTTTGGTTGGGGTATTGAGTGGGGTTTTTGCTTTATTCATTGGTTCAATTGGGTTGTTTATGCTCAAATGGATTGGTGCAATAGCATATTTTGGAAATTGGCTGTTTTATGTTGCGGCTATCTTTGTACTGGTTTTAGGTGTGATTGGATATAGTGTCGGTAGTAGCTATGCTCGCGATAACGAGGGAGATTTTGTTTATGGAATTAAAAAACTTTTAAAAAGACACCCTTTACTCAGGTTGTTGTTAAGTTTATTTTTGTTAGTCGCAACTGGTTATTTAACTTATCATATTTGGCTGTATTGTAATAGTAAATATCCACCTAAAATTGCGATCTTGATTACGGTGGTTGGAGTTCTATTTAATCTTATTTATCTAAGTTCTTTTGCCAAGCTTTGGAGAAGTTTAGTTAGTAATGAGGGAAATTCTGCTGGGATTGCTACGGTCAGTGCAATTGCTCTTATTGTAATGTTGGGTTTGGATTATTCTTATCTTCTTGCGCCTGCTCTAGGTTGGACACCTTTAAGTAAGATTGGAGCCGTTAGCAAGCCAGTTGTTTCACATTTAGCACCTGATGTTAGTCCTAAGCCAGTGGCTAGTGTGGTTAAACAACAAGTTAAAAAGAAAAAACCTAAGAAAAAGTCAGTCAAAAAGAAGAATTCATCAACTACTGCTGCGGCAACTGAGATTGCACCAACGTATAATGAATTTTGAGTTAAAGAAGATAAATAATTTAGAATGTAGATAAATGCCAAAAGTTAATAATGGTCTTATAACAGAACAACAGGTAGAAAATCAGTTGATGCAAACTAATACGCTGATTTTTAATGCAATCATAAACAATGCTAAAGAGGTATTTAAAGCGCGAAAACAGACCGCAACAAGAATTTCAATTGTTGAACTTAACGCGCCAACAGAAATGCCAACTTATACGCTCAATAAAGAAGGTAAGCTGATTTTAGAGCTTTATCCAATTCCTATCTTAGCCGCTGGGATTTATGCTATTGCACAACAACCTTTATCTGCACTAATAGCATCAAATAAAATTTCTAATGATATTAAAGAGGATATTAATTTAATCAAGACAAACGCATGGTGTATTGGAAGCCTTGAGCAAGCAGTAAAACTATATGGCGTTGAGATTAGGCGGTTACCTATTCAAAAAATTAAGTCCTTAGATATTATGACTATCCAAACTTTAAAAATACAAGAAATGGTAAAAATTGCAACCGTAGATATGCTATATATTACGCAAGGGATTATGAATAACTTTCAACCGAATAAAAATGGTATAGTTAGGTTGAAGTCAAAAGATTCACAGGGCCGTGGATTTGAGTTTGAGCTTACCGATGGCATGTATGTTGCGAATTACGGTAATGGTGAGATTGCGCCAATTCAGCAATTAGATTATGATAAAACATATATAAAATAAAAATGCATAATATCACTAACTTCATGGTACAGCAAATTTATATGCGTTAGTGAAAATTTTAGGAGATAATTAAAATGTCCTGTTTTTATCTATGGTCAATAATTTCTGGTTTGGCAGGAGGTGACATCACAGAATTTAAAAGAATTTACCAATCAGACGTTAAAGTGGAATATTTCCATTTTTTAAACCAATATAAGGTTACTGATGAAAAAGAAATTTTATTAAATGGTATCACGAGATTATGCATTCGAGCATCTGAATTAAATTATAAAACAATTGAAATGTTTCTCTTAGCCGAAAAAGAAAAATTGATATGACTTATGCTGATAATAGAATCATATCAAAATTAGATTGCTACAAAATGTATAACATCTCATAGGTTTACTTAGCGCCAGCGGTAATGAGTTCGCATACGGCATCAGGATGATCATTTTGTTCAGCAAATATTAATGCAGTTTTGCCGTCATTATCTATTATATTTATATCTGCGCCGGATGCAATCAGTTTGCGTACTATTTCCAGATGTCCTTTTCCTGCTGCAAACATCAATGCAGTCCAGCCGTTATTGCCAGTTACATTTACATCAACTCCTGAAGCAATCAGTTTGCGCACTGCGTTAATATTTCCACTTTGTGCTGCAGACATTAGTTCAGTCCAGATGTCATTCCTCATTATATTTTCATCAGCTCCAGCATTAACTAATTCTTTAATAATGTCAATATGTCCATTTGTGATTGCAGACATTAACGCTGTAATGCCATCATCATTTGTTACATTAACATCTGCACCCGCTGCAATTAGTTCGCGCACAATGTCAAGGTAGCCTTTTTCTGTTGCCAACACTAATCCAGTGATTCCAGTATTATTAGTTGTTTTTATATCCGCTCCAGCATTAATTAATTCTCTAATAATCTCAATCTGTCCATTTGTGATTGCAAACATTAACGCTGTAATACCGTTATGATCTGTTACATTAACATCTGCACCCACTGCAATTAGTTCACGCACAACGTCAAGGTAGCCTTTTTCTATTGCCAACATTAATCCAGTGATTCCAGTATTATTAGTTGTTTTTATATCCGCTCCAGCATTAATTAATTCTCTAATAATATCAATATGTCTATTTGTGATTGCAAACATTAACGCTGTAATACCGTCTTGATCTGTTGAATTAACATCTGCACCAGTTGCAATTAATTCGCGTACAACGCCAAGATAGCCTTTTTCTGTTGCCAACATTAATCCAGTGATTCCAGTTTGGTTAGTTGTATTTATAGCGGTTCCTGCATTAACCAATTCTTTAATGATATCAACTCGTTTATTGATAACTGCAAGTATAAATGCAGTAGTGCCGTCATTATTTGTGATACTAACATCTGCACTAGCTGCAATTAATTCGCGCGCAACGTTAAGATAGCCTTTTTCTATTGCCAACATTAATCCAGAGATTCCAGCATTATTAGTTGTATTTATATCCGCTCCAGCATTAATTAGTTCTCTAATAACGTCAATACGTTCATTTGTAATTGCAAACATTAACGCCGTAATTCCATCATTGGTTGTGGCATTAACATCCGCCAACGCTGTAATAAGTTCTTGCACAACCTCAAGATGTCCCATTTTTGCTGCAGACATTAATGCGGTAAATCCGTTCTTGTTTTCCACATTTACATCTGCTCCAGCAGCAATTAGTTCACGTATAACATCAATCTCACCAATTCCTGCTACATATATTAATGTGAGCCATCCATTGTTTTTTGTTATATTAAAATCTGCATCTGAAGTAATTAGTTCGCGAACTATTTCAATATGATTTTGTTCTGTTGCAAACATCAATGCTGTTATCCAGTCTTGATTTCTAGAGTTTACATTAGTATAAGAAGCAAGCAGCATTTTCACTACGTCAAGATGTTCATTCTTTACTGCAAACATCAAGGCAGTCGTTCCGTCAATATCTCCTGGCTCTACATCGGCATTGGAGGTAAGCAGTTTTCGTACTACATTAAGATGCCCCTCCTGTGCTGCAAACATCAATGCTGTTCTACTGTAACAATCTATTTCATTTACACGATATCCTCTTGCAATTAGGTTCTGTACTTTTCTAACTCGTCCTTCATATGCCGCAATCATCAATAAAAGAAAGTATTCTTCTTCGATATCGTCATATATTGGCATAGTCGGTTCTGCATTTAACATCAATGTATCCTTTCTAGAGCTAATTTGCTAGAGATATGATGATTATCCAATCAGTTCGCGCATAATATTAAGATGTCCATTTGCCGATGCGTATAGAAATGCTGTGTATCCACCATTATTTACTGTATCTATATTTGCTCCAGCGGCTATTAGTTCGCGGACTATTTCAACATTACCATTTACTGCGGCAAGCATTAATGCAGTAAGAATAAGGTTTTGTGCTGGCAATACGATCATCCAGTCGATGCTCGCAACATTTACATTCGCACCAGCGGTTATTAGTTCGCGCACTACTTCAGTCTTTCCATTTCCTATTGCAAACATTAATGCTGTTTTAAAGTCGCAGTCTAATGTGTCTACATCAGCTTGAGAAGCAAGTAGTTCTCGTACTATTTTAAGGTGTCCACTATGTGCGGCAAGCATTAATGCAGTAATGCCATCATTATCAGTTGAATTAACATCAGAACCGGCAGCAATAAGTTCGCGCATTAATTCAAGGTTCCCATTCTCAGCTGCACACATTAATGTCAAGTCGTCATTATTAATATTGTTATATTTTGGTAGAGTTGGAGTTTGATTTAACATTGGTTTACTCTCCTGATAGCTAATTCGCTATTGCTTCCTGATATTTGTTGATAAATAAATCAATAACTGCATCAAACTAATTTAGAACTGCAACTAGTTTTTATTTCTAGACATCATTGTAAATCGATGTTTGCTACATTACAGTATTGTAACTAACACTACGTTCTTATTTTAATTTGTCAAGTTTTATTGGTATGCTGCAATTATTGCTGTAATACTTCTAAAAAGTTACTAAATGCGGTGTTAAACCAATCTATACTGGAAATTGCACTATTAACTGAACATGGTGTAAACACCAAATATTCAAATAAGAAATTACCCTCTTCGTCAACGGATATAACTGGCATATTCATCTTGTTTACAGCATTATTGATAATTTCTAGTAATAGTTCTTTAGGGACTCCTTGTCCAGACAGTTTGGTCATGATTTGAAAATAATTATTCTCAGCAATTATTGCTAGTGCAGCACCTATATTAGTACTTAAGGTGAAGTAAAAGACACCATCTACTTCACCTGTCTCAGATAACGCCGTTAATATTTCTGTATTTCTATTTGCATAACTCGCAGTAGGATCATAATATCCTTTACGCATCATTTCTGTAAATAATTCTGTATAAAATTCATTTTTTTTCATAATAATTGATTCATCCTTTTCATTATTAAATAGATTGGCTTTTTCCCCTTGATGATTAAGTAGTACCTTAACTACATCTGGATGGTTATAAGCTTGTGCAAGCTGAAACACAGTCATGCCATCGGCAGATTGGGCTGTAGTCTCTGCTCCGGCTGATAATAATTTCGCAACAACTTCGCTATGACCTTTAACAATTGCATACATTAATGCTGTAATACCATTCTCTGTTTTAGATTCGATGTTAGCACCATTAAGTAGCAATTGATTAACTAATTGAACGTAACCTTTTCCACTTGCTAACATTAAAGCACTCGTACCTGTATCGCTTGTTGCAGAAATATCTGCGCCAAATTCCAATAACTGATTTACGATGTCAATATGATTATTTTCACTAGCATAGTGTAATGCATTCCAACCATTCTTATTATTTTTAGCCGCAACATCTGCACCTGATTCCAATATAAGTTGTACAATATCAATATAACCATGAGCACTAGCATATAATAATGCACTCCAATCATCATTATCACAAGTTGAACTATCTGTACCAAATTCAAGTAACTGTTTGACTACATCGGTACGACCTTTCAAACTAGCTAACATTAATGCATTTTGACCTTTCTTAGTTTTAACTAAAATTTCAGCACCTGAATCTAACAACTTTTTTACAACATCTACATGACCATTTTCACTCGCTAACATTAATGCTGTAACACCTTCGTTATCTTTAGTCCTAGCATTAGCACCATTTAACAATAATTCGGCAACTACTTCGTCATATCCACTCTGACTAGCACACATTAAAGCGTTTCTACCGTTATAGTCTATGATGGATATCAAGCTAGCATTGAACTTCAATAATAAAGATACTGTCTCAATATGTCCCATCAAGCTAGCATACATAAGAACTGATGCACCATTATTATTAATAGTAGAAGGATCAACACCACTCTGTAATAGTTCTGTTACAACATCACTGTGACCATTTTGCCCAGCTGCCATTAATGCATTTACGCCATCATCATTCCTGTCTACTAGATTTAACTTATAATAATGTAATAATAACTTAACAGTTTCAACATAACCATACGCACTAGCTAATGCTAAGCTATTAAAATTCATATTATTCTTTATAGTAATATCAGCTCCTGAATCTAAAAGCAGTTTAACAACATTAGTATAGCCATTCCTACTTGCCAACAATAGTGCAGAATAACCATTTTTATTTTTAGCGGCAACATCTGCATCAAATTCCAGTAAATAATTTACAGTGTCAAAATGACCATTACTACTAGCATATAACAATGCACTATAACCATCATTATCTTTATTTATCACATCAGCACCAGCAGCTAATAACAGTCGAACAATATAAGCATGACCTGCTGTACTCGCAGCAATTAATGCATCACCACCTGAATATGCAACAGCTGCAATGTCGGCCCCAGATATTATCAGTTGTTTCACAATTTCAACATGACCATTATGGCATGCTAACATTAATGCACTTACGCCATTATCATGTGTTCTTTGGTTGACATCAATTCCCGAGAATAGTAACTGTTGTACTATATCAATAAATCCTTTAGCACTAGCGGCTATTAATGCGTTATTACCACTTAAATTTGTGGACATAACATTAACACCAGATGCTATCAACTGTTTTACAACATCAGCATGACCATTTTGACTTGCCGCCATTAATGAATTCCAACCATCTTTAGTTTGTGCCGCAATATCAGCACCTTTGGATAATAATTGAGTGACTACCGCTACATGACCTTGTGAACTAGCATTTATTAGTGCCGTCTCTCCATCGATATCTTTTACCGTTATATCTGCACCTGCTTGTAAAAGCTCTACGACAATTTTATTATACCCCCTACGACTGGCTAAAATTAGTGAACTTGCTCCGCAATTAGTTTTGGCAATACTGGCATTACTTTTTAATAATTGTTCCACAACTTCAGAATGGCCATTTCCACTAGCTAAAACTAATGAGTTCCATCCATCTTTAGTTTGTGCTGCAATATCAGCATCATTTGATAATAATAGTGCAACTACTTCGCTATGACCATGTTCACTTGCCAACATAAGTGCTGTACGACCATTATTATCTCTAGCTACAATATCCGATCCATTTGATAATAATAGCGCAACTACCTCATTGTGACCATATTCACTTGCCGACATTAGTGCTGTACGACCATTATTATCTCTAGCTACAATATCAGCTCCATTTGATAATAATAGTGCAACTACTTCATCATAACCACGTTCACTTGCCAACATTAGAGCGGTATGACCTTTGTTTTGTGTTTGGCTAATATTAGCACCTAATTCTAGAATCAGCTTAACCTTTTCAAGTTGTCCATTGCGTGATGCAATTAATAATGCGTTAGATCCATCACTAAACTTATATTCTAGATCGGCATCATAATTGCATACCAATAGTCTTAGCAAATTGCTATTCATTCTATCTTGAGCATAAAATAATGTGGTGAAACCATATTCATCAACTTCATTTACATTGTCACATTCGTCTAATAACTTAATAAATTTTTGATCACGCATCAATATCTCAATGTCACAACTCTGTTTAATTTGCTGATTAATGACACTTTGTTTTATCATACGTGAATTACTACATCTAACGTGTATTTTAGAACCATTTACTATCAAATAAGCACTATTTTTATCATTACTAATGACTTGATCAATATGTCCACTACTCATCCAAATATTAATGATTGTATAGTTTATTATATCTAGTAGTTTACAACTCTTTACAAATATTACCTGATTATTTAATTTATCAATAAAGCTAAACTCTCCATCATTAATGCTATGGCAGCTAGCAGGATCAGCCAAATAATAATTGTTAGCACTACACCAATTAGCAAAATGTTGATTAAATGGTACACAACTAGTTGCCACACTTACTATATCAGCGTAACCTTCTAATTTATTATTAGATGTCAATGCTCCAAGTTCAGTATCTAAATTAATTTGGATAGCATAACCACGACTATTCCATATCACGACAATGTTATCATTAAAATTGGCAACTCCAAGCATATCTTGTAAGTAATTAGATTTAATTACACCAAAACATACACCTTTTTTATTCCAGTAATGTAATTCTCCATCAAATGCCAATGAGAGAAAACATGAATTTCTTAAACCATAAATACTACGAACCGGCGATTTATGTTTAGTATACAACGGTTTAACTATATGAAATTGAACAGCATCAACTAAATAAATATCACGACCTTGCCAACCTAAAATCATATCCACACAAGTTGATGATTGATACCATTGACTGATAGCTGAAAAACTAGATAAAACTTGGTTGGTATTTAACTCTTTCACACACTGTTGATCTAGTAACCAATTTTTATTATAAAGAGTATTATTATTAATTTGGCTAATATCTGCTTTAGTTTGATTTTTTGTTCCTTTTTCAAATAAATAAATGACACCAGATAAAGTAGTTATTATGTAATAAGAAAAATGTAATGTAATTTTATCAATTCTTAAATTATTAAGTATACCTAATGAAGATGTCACCGTATGATATCTTTGTTCAATAGGTTTCTCATTATCAACATTAATTTGGAGATAAAATGCTTGTTCATGACTCCATATTAATATCTGGCTCTGATCTTGCAAGGCTCCAATAATCAAGCCTAAACTATTCTCGATAAGGATAAATTCTTTGCTATTTGCTTGTTTTATATAAACGTTTCCATCTCTATTTATTACTAACATATGAGCAATATTCGCTAGATTTTGGCTGTGTTCTTGAAGCTTAATTGACAAATCAATATTAAACACTCCTACAATATTACCAAGATCTTCAACCCTAGTAAGTGCATTGCTAAATTGTGGTTTAATAATTGGAGTTTGTTCACAATAGTATGCAGCATGTTCTTGCTTGATTGGAATATTCATCATACCATCATCATGCCCAATTTGTGCTAGAACATCCCACAGCGTAACGTACTGTTTACTTCTATTTTCCAATGCTGGTGAGATATTAATTAACCAATTATAAAAATCTATAAATTGAGAGTAATTGTTAATTGTCTGCACATTATTTGATTTACAATAGCGATTAAACGCCTGCTTATATTCCCCGACTAATTGTGCACTATCATTTGTGCCTGCTAATAAGTAAATAAACTCTTGATCTAATAATAGTGCAAATGCCAGTTCAAATTGTCCATCATTGCTATATTGATAGCATAATTCACGATACGCATTTAGGCGATAGGTTGCGTCTAGGTTGTTTTTACTTGCGAGTAGATCTTTGTAATAATTAATTAATATTTGGCGAACATTAAATACGTCACTCGCATATTCAAGCGCCACTTGATTAAATATACGATGAAATAGAGCTAACTTTATGATACCATTCACACTTCTTTGGGTTAGATATGCTTCAAGATCTGCATGTAATCTTAGCCATACTGAATCTGGAATCTTCGTAGGCTCTTTATAAAACTCATTGATTACGGTTTTTTTAAATTCAACATTTTGAAGTAGATGATTCGATAAAATATCTAATAAATCACCCTCGTTAACTCCCTCACGACTAGCACTTAACAGTCCTAAGCTTAATTTAACAAGATGCTGTTGTGACTGTAGTGAGACAAAAAAATGTTTAACTGCTTCGCTAGGATTTGCCCCTAACTTACCTAATGCAACAAGTGATTCTGGATTATCATAAGAGCGCCACTGTTTAGAAGACTCTAACATTATCTTAAAGCTAAGCGGTGAAACCATTAATTTTCTGAGAACAACATCTTGTTGGTCTTGCCGTTGTGTAAGGATCTTATTTTTTGTTTTAAATTGTTCGTATGCATCTTTCATCTGAGTGCGATTTAGTGCTCTTAGATTTATAAAATACTGACCATGCTCTGATGCCATAATCCGTAACTTAAAGAGTTTGACATACTTAGCTTGCCATTCTGGTAATGTTGAAACAATAATACGTATATTGCTCAGGTCATTCGGAATAAATTCTAAACCACTATCCAAGACCAGTTGATCAACAGCATCAAGAAATACAATTACCTTGGTATATTGTGCCAGAACTTCTAATCGACGAATAAATAACTTACATAATCCGTCATAGCTTTGTTCTAAAATCGAAACTGACTCTAATTTGTCCAATCTTAACTCGAGATTTACATGCTCGCCTTGTTCAAGTTTTTTTTGTTCAAACTCAGCAATTTTTAGCGCTAAGGACTTGTTGAGAGAACGTATTAACTGATAATCAGTCGAACTTTCATCAGAGATACCGATGAAACAATATAATACAACACATGAATCCTCTTGCTCTTCGTAATCTTTAATAGCGTGAGCCAATAATGATGATTTTCCACTTCCAGATTCGCCAATAATTATTAGTGGACGACAACTATTTTCATTGTTTATATAGTTTTGAATTGTGTTGTGCTCAGAACGTTCTGCATAAATACTCGTAACATTGGTTCGCGATTCTAAAAAGTATCTTTGGATACTTTCTTCACTTTCAGTTTCAATGAGTTTGTTATTGGCTATTTCAACATCTATTGCATGACGAATGCTAGCTTCAAAGTCGTCACAAAACTTATGCAAATACTGCTCTGTGCTATACTGGTCAATATCATGTTGAATGTGGTGTGCTAAGTTTGCAAATTTTTCTGGATTTATTGGGACTAAATACTGATGGAAATTATCACTTAGCTCATTTTGGCTGTATCTAGTTGAAATTTTATCAATTAATGCCATGCATTTAGCATATTTAGTTTGATCTAGTACTCCATTCTCTAAATCAACATATTTGGCAATAATCTCTAATTCAACATGACCAAGTGCTTTTTTGATAGTTTTAGCTAGTAATTCACTGTTACTAGTGTTAACTAATGGTGAAGTAAAAAAATTAAATAACTTTCGGTAAAAGGTATGGATATTGGCTCTTGCAACGGTTGCATTGTTAAATAGACCTTCGATGATCTCTTGCTCGGTAGCTGATTCAAAATAACGCTGAACTTGAGTTGTGTCAAGCTGACTATGAACATCAGCCAAAATTACTATTCTTTGGAACTCTTGTAGTAATCTTTTTTCTGATGTTTTCCACTCTTCTTTTGTTGCCTCGGTTATGGATTGTAGAATGTAATAATCTGTATTGTTATCTAAAACATACCACTTATTAAATATTGTAATTAACTCTGCCTTAATATGTGGAAAGATTAATTCATATTCACTACGTTCAATCCGATTTGGTAATGGGATCCAACCATAGCGTTCTGATAACATTATGGCAAAATGTGGTTTTAAATAACCTTTGCAATAACGGACTTGCTCTAAACAGATATCTAGCGTGCGGTGATCAAAACTATCTTCGGTAGAAACCCCCCAACGCAGATCTATTACTTGAAAGCTAAACCCACGTTGTTCACAATATTCTCGCAGGTTTGGAAAAACCTTCTCTTGTAACATATCTCGTTCAACGACTAAGTCACTAAATGTTGAAGATAAAAATAAGCGAAATGATTTAGCAGTTAACGACATAGGCTTCTCTCACAAAAGGCATAAAAAATATTGGTTGATCTTATTTATATTAAAGACCACGAGCATTAGTCTTAGTTTTCTGGTTCAAGCGTGTTGTTTATATGTCGCATGATATAGATGTTTTCATGAACCAATCTTTTTAGCAACTCAGCGGTAATTGAATCTGGAATTCCCATCGGCATATGGTATTCAAGCATACAGTCATTATCTGTGTCGATTGAGGCTGCAAATAAAGTATTTAAATTATTATTAATGCTATTTACCACATCTAACAATTGTTGTCGAGTGTGCCCATTTTGATTTGCAAACATTACAACGACGCGAACACATACCGAGTCATCATCAAAATAAACCAGCCAATTAAACTCAGTAACTTTTTCAGAAAAAGAAAATGCACCCATACAATTGATTTCAGAGTCTGACGTGGTTAGTTTTTTAATTTCCGTAGCGTAGCGTTGTTTAGCTGATTCAGAGGTTATGCTAAATCCATTATCTTGTAGTACATCTAATAAGCGAATAATATTTGCTCTTATTAAGCCGCGAGGGTTTTCTTCTGGCTGTGCGGTTACTTTTGGCATTAATTGTTCTATTGACATGATTTGATCCTTTCATTATTGCTTAATTGTTTATATTCATCATAAAATTTTTCAACCAATTGTGCCAGGTTGCTAATTACGTTTATAAATTGCTCTACGCTTGTTGGGTAAAATAATGCATATTCAAAGAGTATGTTATTTTCTTCATTGATGGAAATAGTTGGCGAGGTGTATTTTCGTAAAAAATTGGTTATAACAGCTTGTTTGAACCTCATCGTCCCATCTAGCGTTAGTGGGGTAATTATTTTTAGCATTGAGCTTTCAGAGTCAATATGTAATAAACCATAAAGAGATAGGCGCTTAAACTTAAATAAAAATTCTCCACTAAATACAGGGTTGTGTGATGACAGCTGAAGTAGAAGCTCTGCATTATTACTCGCATATTTCTCAGTTGGGTCGTAGTAGCCATTTTCTAAAAGAGCATCCAATAGATTTATAATCAGTTCACTATTAACCATTATTTATCTCCTTTGATTAAATGTTGTGGATAATTGTTACCAAAATAAGAACTTTGCCAAGTACATTTTCGGTCGTTGCTATGTCGCCATATGGTTTTGTTTGTTTGGCGGGTTTTTATTAGTATTTCACCGCAATTTTCACAATGCCATTTGTACTTGGGAAAAAGCATGCTGATTAGTTCAAATGCATTAGGTACAAAAATAAGATTAATTTGTGAATTTTGTTCTGGTAGCACATCCTCTATGTTTTCTGTACTGAGATATACGCAGCTTAATCCACTAAGGATGCTTGCATCAACCTTGAGGTCTATGCCACCTACAGCGGTAATTGAACCGTCTAGGTCTAGTTGACCTGTCATGGCAATGTCATCGCTTATCGGTCGCTCTGTGATTTCGGATAACAATGCCATCAAATAGACTATTCCTGCCGATGTGCCATCTTTAGCGGTGGCTGCATTGTGAGAATGAATTACGAAATCATTTTTAGTCAGTATTTCTACGCTGATGCCGAGTAACTGGCAATTGGAACGAATAAAGTGATAAGCCGTTAATGCCGCATCGCGAGGTCCATCTAACATTTTACCTGTAAAGGTAATATTTCCATTTCCTCCAGGTATGATTCTACAGGTTACATTATCTACAACTCCGCTAAGATCATCTCCAATTACCGCCAAGCTATGTATCGTGCCAATTCGATCGATATTTTGTGCTTTGTGGGTTTTTTGTTTAATTTGATTGCGGATTTGTTCAATTTTTGAGATTCCTATATGTTCAACAATCCAATCTTTAGTAATCGTCAGTTTTTCGAGTTTATTTCGATTTATTTCCACAGAAGCCTTGATTAACATTCGTTCACAATACTTGGTAATATTTCTAACACCACCGCTTCTAGTTAAAGTAACATCATCAATTTCACATGATTTGACTAAGTAGCTAAGAGCTTCCTCGGTAAGTTCTATTTCTGAATTAAGCTTAAATTCTTCAATTTGTTGAGGTATAATAAACGATTTGCTGATTGCTATTTTTTCTGCAATGCTGTAATCTTTAATTTCTATCATTGTTAAGCGACTTCTCAACGCTTCGGGGATTTTGGTAGGGTTATTGGCAGTAAAGAAGAATGCGGCTTTAGAAAGATCAACATCGAAGTTAATAAATTGATCTTTAAATTCGGTATTTTGAGCTGGATCACAGATAGATAAAATTACATCTGAAATACAACCATATCGATCATCTGAGGCAACTTTATCAATTTCATCAAAAACAAAGATGGGATTCATACATCGTGTTTCTATTAGACCTTGAATAATTAATCCAATATTTGCGGATTTATATGTGGGCTCACAGCCAATAATTTGCATGGCTTGTTTACCTGCAACATTAATAAAATAGATTGGCACATCAAGTACTTTTGCTACGTTCTTTAAGAGTGTGGTTTTACCAACGCCAGGTGAGCCGTATAAACATAAATAGGGGAATTTGGTTTCACCGCGCAGAAGAGCCGCTTGCAAGCTTTCAATTATGAGTAACTTTGTTTCGTTCATACCAAAGTGTGAGGTATTGAGTTCTTGTTCAATATTAATAAAATCTGTGTTGTGCTTTGCATATCTAAAATAGGGTATTTTCTTTATTATATTAATTTGCTTTTGGACTTTTTTATCTGAATCCAAATCATCGGTCTCTTCCTGAAGCTCCGCAATTTTCTTGATGGCTGCATCTGGCAACATATCACTTGTAGGATCAGAATCATCTTCATCAAAATTGTGATTAGAACGCAGTGTCGCTTCATGGTGAGAGTCATCGTCATCGTCTTTTAATTCATGCATTGTTTTCAATATATCATTAATATTTAATGTGGACATTACTACTCCTCAAAATTAGTTACTGCGCTCTTTGTACTTACGTAATTTTAGTTTTAGATTATCGATTTCATCACTGGTTGAATCAAGCTCATTTTTAATGTTTTGAATTAATGTTTGTTTTTGCAGCAATGTTCTTAGATCCAACTGCGGTAATATATGTTTGGATTTAGCTGAGTCATTTATTGCTAAACTATAGTTATTTGTAGTTATATCAGTGACACTTCGATACAAGCTATTGTTTTTTATCGCGTTTAAAAGACAGGTGTCAAGATCATCATTATTGACGAAAGAATTAAGTTTTAATACCTGATGCAAATTAAGGAACATAACCTTGTTTTTTTCAAGAATGTTTTTGCCGATAATCATTAGTGTGTAATCTTTTGCCACATGATTAACCGAAAAGTTTATTACACCTCTGATTAGGTCACAACTAATTAAATTTTTATACATTTCAGGGGTTAAGACTTTATTACTTATTTTTGTATAAAATCCTATAATCGCAAATCCATTATCAATTTGATTAATAATATTTTCAACAAGCTGTTTGCAATAGGTTTCAGAATTATATTGCGGAAGGTTATTTTCTTTTAGTACGGCTACAACAATGTCATGATATGTGTTTTGATTGGTTTTTTCAAGTTCTTCTTGTATAAGCGTTGATTCACCAATATTGATGTCAATAAATCCATTAATTAATAAATTGAAGCATGCGCATTCGACTTGACGTTTGTTATTTTCGTAGCCAGCTATTTGTTTTACCTTTTGGTTCTTTTCTTGAAGTGTTTTACACGTTAACACTAAAGTTTCTCCATTTTGACAGACTGGGTCTAATATGGAAACAGTGTCCTGATGATTCAGCTGCATTGCTAATCTTGCAATCAAATTTTCAATAGATAATTCTTTGACATTATTTTTATAACATTGTAATGTATTTATATAAATAAAGATTTTCGTTGCATCTGACGTTGTTTTTGCATTTGGCTTAATTAGCTTGATGTTCTTGAAGAAAGTTATTAATTGAACTACGTGTTCATTACTTACGCTCTGGTCTTGTAACCAATATAACGTATCAGCTACAGCCAGCGGAAAATATTCTAGTGGAAATCGATTAAATTCTTTTAAATTAGTTATAATTTGTTTTATATTGTTATTATCATGGGAGCTATTATTACAAATTTTCAAAAATAAATCAGCTGCATAACTATATTTTTGAAGTTGAGTAATCTGATATAAATCATAATAATACTTTAATATACAACATACTAATAGGACATTTGAGCATACAGAATCATTTGTTTTACTAGTAATGCTTTTGTATATTCTATCAAGTTCTTTTAGCATTAAATTTCTTCTTTTAATATTTCAGAAACAATTTGAGCTAAGTCATTATCTTCCAAATCACATTCATGCTCAATTAGTTCTCTATGGTAGCGGCGTTTAAAACAAATCCTTTTATAATAAGCACCGATGGTTCGCTGTATTTCTATCTCTGGGAGCATTATCTTAAAATTTCTTAAGGCATTTATTTGCATAACTCTCATTGAAGTGCCTAAAGTTGAGTGTTGATCAAAAAATACCTTTGACGAGGTAAACTTATTAATTAAATATATTAAAAACCATTTATCTACAATATTTGTATCTAAGTCAGTCAGCACAGCAAAACTAGATGGCGCAACTACATTAGCACAATCTTCGATTGTTATAGCCAGCATTTGTCCATGTAAAAATATTGCAACATCATCTGTAGAAAGAGGTTTGATTTTAGAAGGTTCTAAAAATACACTCTCTGCGTCATGATGATTAAAATAATTTTCTGAACAACTAATCTGGTTCATTTTTAATATTTTATATGGTTTTCCATTTCTATCTCGATAACGATTTGTAATGGTACCTATTTTTAATTTGCACAGTTCTTTAAGAAACATTATATTTTTTCATTGTAATGGGGATTATATAATAAAGCCGTAAGTTAATTGGTGCTCTATTATAGCATTACTAAAAATTCTTAAGGTTATATCAGATATAACAATCTAGCTAGTGATTATACTAGATAATATAGAAATATATACTGGATATACTCGCTTACTATTTTGAATGCTAAGTGATGTTTCTGATCATTGACCATAGAGAGTGTATTGCGTTTAACCTGCAAAAGTTTGCTCATGTTAGTACTCTATCAATAACTATATGATTTATATTAATATATTAACCAAGCTCCTAATGGTATTGATAGTTTCCATAAATTAATATTGATATATTAAATATAACACAACTATTTGCTGCCAGTGAGACTATAATTCCCCCAGTAACGGAAAAGCGTTAGCTATTTGGTACATCTTGGCTATAACGTGTTACATTTAATTTAACATTGGTGTGTTAAAAAATACAACACTTATTTGTGCTTTGTGAAAAGTAGTATCTGAGCATATGAACAACATTTGTTGTTTATAAAGGCTACCTACCCACTTGACATGTAACTAATTTGGTGAATGAAGCTAGATGTATTTGATTTATTTGTGGTTTTTTATCACGTACCCCGTTTGGGGTACTATGCAAGGTGGCTAAATGTAGCTACAATATTGCTTGCCATAAAATCTGCATTTTTAATAAAATTACAACACATTACGAAGTGAGGATAACGACTTG
>JACCDZ010117685.1_pt1 | contig 39167 bp, 57 predicted proteins | sample 7449551 | NCBI WGS metagenome assembly JACCDZ01 (sample SAMN15323452, study PRJNA562643) | freshwater metagenome | isolation source: river surface water | place: USA:Blue River Watershed | collected 2017-08-18
AGACTATTAACATCGAACAAACTGGTGCAACTAACGTTCTATCGTTGGGTGTAAACAGTACTCAAGGTGGTACAGTAAGTGGCTTTGCAAACATTGGCGTTAACTTAAACTATGTTGTAAGTGATGGTGGTAACACTGGTTATATCAATATTAACAACAACGGCCTAGGAACAGCTAGCGGTAACGTAGTAGGCATTAACCAATCAGGTGGCGGCGCAACTACTACATTGAACATGACCGGTACTAGCAATAGTTTATCTGTTACACAAAGCGGTGGTGCTAACAATGTATTCATTGGCACAATCAATGCTGACGAAACCGTAGCAACAGTTAGCAACACACTAGGCGGCGGTAACGAAACTACATTAAACATGACTGGTAATAAAGGTCAAGTAAGTGTCACGACTACTGGTGCAACTAATATCACAAGCATTACTCAAAGTGCTTATGGTACTACTGGAGCTCAAGTATTAGTTAACATCAACGGTTCTGGAAACAACACAACCGTAACTCAAAGTGGCTTGTTTGATCACTATGCAAGTATCACTGCGGTAGGAAGCGGTAACGACTTTACTGTTTCACAAAGCGGAGGTGCCGGTCCGGGTCATCATGTAACAATGAGTGTAACCGGAAGTACAAATACTATCGGTATTACTCAACAAGGCACAGTTAGCAATCTAGCAAACCTTGCAGTTACTGGTAGCGGAAACACTTACACAATTCTTCAGAAAAACTAAGAGGAAGCTATGACTGTATGGAAGGCAATTTTACTTGTTCCGTTGCTTTCGTCTTTATCTGCTTATGCAGCTATTGGCAAAGTGACTGAGCAATTAAATGCGCCTCCTACAATACAGCGTCAAAATAATACACTAACTGCTAGCAAAGGCACTGGCGTCGAAATGAACGATGCTATTAAAACTGCACAGGGAAAGGTTGGTATTACGTTTGAAGACGACACCAAAGTACAAGTAAACGAAAACTCTAAACTTGTAATTGACGATTTTGTATACGATCCAAAATCAAAAGCAGGCAAGCTAGGTGCAAAAGTAGCACTAGGTACAGTTCGATATGCAAGCGGACAGATTGCTAAAAATTCACCGCAAAATGTTAATTTAAACACTCCAAGCGCAACTGTGGCAGTGCGAGGAACAGACTTTACTGCTACTGTTGACGAATTAGGCGAATCGACTATTATTTTATTACCTAGTTGCCCTAATGATCGTCCTATGCGATCGAGAAGAGATATCGAAGCAGGCTGCAAAACTGGTACTATTGAAGTTAGCAACGATGCCGGAACTGTTATATTAAATCAGCCATTCCAGGTTACTAAGGTTCAAAGTAGGACCCATCCACCTACTCCGCCTAAGGTATTAGACTTGAGCGAAATGGCTATTAGTAACTTGCTAATTATCAGCCCGCCACCTGAGGTTAAGAAAGCCGTACAAGAACAACAAAAAACATTTAATCCATTAGACATAGATTTTTTAAAAGAAAAAGGACTAGAGAATTGGTTAGACATGCAGTCTAATCAGATGTACGAAGACAAACTAAAAAGAAACTTTTTAGACAACGGATTTTTAGCTAGTCTTTTTGAAATTATTGGCAATGCGCTCGACGAAAAGTTTTTAGAGCCAGTAGACCCTGTATTGCCTGACTATAGAAAGGCTAGTGGAATAGTTGTATATAAAGACGAAATGACTGTTGGGCTCTGTAGAGATAACGGCGCCGATGTGCAATGTGTGACTACACCTCTTACACAAAATTCAACAATATTCCAAACACAAGGAAACTTAGAATTTAAGAATCGTGTTAATCAAGGCGGCAATACTATTATTACGTTGATACAAAGATGATAAAACGCATATTACAATTTTTAGTTGGATTAACATTTTGTGTAAGCGCACATAGCCAGGCCGTGGAATACAATGCTATTGCTACTGCATATGTTACTACGACTATTAGCCAACAAGTTGTATTTGATAGTACCATGCAGCAAGGCGGCACGTTTACTATGAGTGTACTAGCACACAATGGTGGCGGACGAGCAGGACAATCAGATACTGCTAACGTAAAGATTCAATTTTATACTGCGGCCGGTGCATTAGTTACTAGTGTAAACTCAACATACAATGCTAACTTACCCAACCCTAATGCCGTATGCGGCAATCCTTGTATTGACACTAGCGTTCCTTGGTCAACATTAACAATCAGTACAAACCTAAGTGCTGCACAAGCGGCAACAGTTGCTTATGCCACTGTTAGCATGTATGGTATCGACGGCAGCTATTGGGCAGGTGACTATGGTCCTTGGTATCGTGCCCCTACGTTTCAGCTTAACGGCGGTGGAAACTTATTGTATAACCCAGAATTTGGTCCTGCGTATGGATACACAGCACAAGGTTGGACAAGCAATCCAGGATTTGGTGCTTGTCAAGGTGCATGGGGCGGATCAAATGCTTGTATCGTCAACAGCGACGGTGTACCGGGAACTAGTACAGTCGGATTAGTTGCTAACGCCAACGGCGGCGGACCAAGCACAACAGGTGGTACAACAAGCGGGCAAGCCGGTGGCTATAATAATACAATGAGCGTAACCAATGCTGGTACTGGTGCAACAGCAGGTGCGGCCCCAACTGCTCCTACAGTAACTAGCACTTCTACATCATACACATATCGAACTGTAGTTACTGGAAACACAACACGAGTTTACAGAACACTTGTGACTACTACAAATTATAGTGACGGTACTAGTACAACATCAAACGGCACAGAAGAATTATATTACACTGCCGTAGTAACAACTGGCGAAACAAATGGAATCGTTGGCGGTAATCTTGCAACTACTATAACTACTACAACTACTACAACATACAACAATGGAACTCAAACAGTATCGTCGTCTGACTCATATGTTTACTATGGTACAATTAATCAAACTAATGCACCCGGAGATCAAATAGTTACTAGCGGTCCAGGTAGCACTGCTGGGTATACAGGAACACAACAAACACGAGTTAATACTTGGACTAACGGAGCAGCAACTCGCAACAATGAACTATACATTGACCAAACATATGGTAGTAATAACAATGTGAATATTACTCAACAAGGTCAAAGAAATAGAATTGATTTTACATTGAGCGGCAATGGTAATGTAGCGACCACTACACAAACAGGTAGCAATTATCTTAAAGAAGAAATCCCAGGATGGGGTAACAACGTTATTATCAATCAGTCAAACACAACATTAACTAACTATGCCGAGACTAAAATCCAAGGCAACGGAAATACTGTCAATCACACACAAACTGGTCCGGGCAATCATGTGTTGTTTAGTACAAGTGCTGGAGATATTAATACAATTAACACTACACAAACTGGAAATGCAGGCCATTACTTAGAAGTTAAAATGACCGGAAACTGGAATAGTGTAGTGTCAAATCAGTCAGGCAGTACCACAAATAAAGCCAACATTGATTTAACAAACGCAGGAGGTCCTGCTAGTTTAGATCTAGGGCAAACTGGCGGCAAAAACTTTACAATCATACAAAGTTGCGTTAATCCTGCGGGCTGTAGCACAGTAGTTCGTCAGTAAAAATAGCATAAATATGCTATGCTGAAAAAAATCTTAACAAGCCCATGGACGGCTTTAATAACCTTAGTCCTAGTTGTAGGCGTGCGAGTAGCAGATCCTACGTTTGTTGAAAGCGTTAGGTTGCGTTATTTCGATACACTTATTACAGCCAAAGAACCTACTTACAATAACATTGTAACAGTAAATATTGACGAAGCGAGCTTAGACAAATATGGACAATGGCCACTACCAAGAGCAAAGTATGCCGAAATTGTACGAGATTTATATTCAAGGGGAGCAGGCCTTGTCGTACTTAATATTCTCATGCCAGAGCCAGACCGTACTGGTGGCGACAACGTCCTGGGTCAAACTTTAAAAGAGTTCCCAGTAGTATTGAGCAGCACTCCTGCACAAAAAACAAAAAACTCTCCTCGTGTTCCTGGATCAGCCGTTCTTAATCCAGAGCACTTAGATCAAATTATCCAATACCCTGGTTTAATTGCTAACATTCCCCAGTTAGAAAATTCAGCAGCAGGTATTGGTATTACAAACACCCTACCTGAAGTAGATGGTGTGAATCGTCGATTACCTCTTATCGTCACTGTCGACGGTAAACTTTATCCTAGCATGGCTATGGAGACACTGCGAGTAGCAGCTGGCGATTCAACTTTTCAAGTTAAACTATTCGAAGGTGGCGTTGAAAAAATGCGCATACCTAAATTTGGTCCTGTAGCAACTGACAGTCTCGGTCGAATCTGGATTGACTGGAGTCAACAAAGTCGTAGCTTTAGTTTAACTAGTTTGCCTAAGGACCTAGAAGGTGCAATTGTTATAGTTGGCCCTAGTGCTGCTGGCATCGGTAATCCACTACCAACTTCAAAAGGGGCTATATGGCCACACGAAGCACAGGCCGCAGTAATAGGCACAATGATCAATGGTGTAGTTATACAGCGTCCTGATTATGCCGACGGTGCAGAAATACTTGCTATTGCAGTATCGGGTATCATTTTACTATTTCTAACAAGGTGGGTATATGTTGGTTTGGCAACAACGCTTATTATTGCTGTTGGCGGTTATTTTGCTAGCCGCTATGCTTTCTCTAACTTTTTATTCTTATTTGACGCTACTGCCATTACAGCTGGCACAGTTGTGGTCGCTTTGCATGCCTATGGTGTTAAGTTTATAAGCGAGTTTTTACAGAAGCAGGCAATCAAGAAACAGTTTGCTGGCTACTGTTCTAAAGAAGTAGTAGAGATGCTACAAAAAGATCCAGACTTGATCAAACGTGGTGTACGTAAAGACGTAAGTGTTATGTTCAGTGACCTACGTGGATTTACACCTATTGGTGAACACTACGGCGATGACGTTGCTGGCTTAGGCAAGTATATGAACGGTTACATGGATGCTATCTCAAAGCCTATCATGGACAACAAAGGTATGGTTATCAAGTATGTCGGTGATGCAAGTATGCACATTCATGGTGCTCCTATCGAAGATCCTAATCACGCTCGTACTATTGTTGCTGTTGGCCTACAAATGTTAGATGCAGTTGATGCTTACACTAAAGAAATGGAAGCACAAGGCTTGCCACCGGCTGCAATGGGTTGGGGTTGTAATACTGGCATTGGCTTTATCGGCGAGATGGGAAGCACTGATAGACACAGCTATGATATCTTAGGCGACATGGTTTCAACTGCTGCACGTTTAGAAGCACGTTGTAAAGCATACGGTGTGCTATGTATTATTGGTGCAGAAACTTACAACCGTACTAAAGACGATTTCTTCTACTTGTGCATTGATAACCTGCAACCTAAAGGCAAGAGTGTAGCAGATTTAATCTATACAGCATTACGTCCTAACGGTCAAGACTGGACAAAAGACCTAGTACAATATAATGAAATGCAAGCACTATACAAATCCAAGAAGTTTGACGACGCTGCTGCAATGTGCAAAAAGTTAAAAGGCACGTTTGGCGGACAGATGGACAAGTACTATAAAATTTGGATCGAACGTTGTGACTTTATGAAACAACAAGACTTACCGGAGAACTGGAATGGTGAATTTATTGCTCACGAAAAATAATCCGATTGAAGATATATTAAACTTCTGGGCGTTGACTGCAATTAAGATGTATTATTTTCCTTATTTTATTGCAGGTTCGGCAGATAATATTGTTGACTTATTCAAGCCACAAACGTATAGTATCTGTAGATGAAGAAGTTAATTTTATTACTACTGGTGTTGCCTTCCCTTTGCTTTGCACAAAAAATTACAGCCACAAGTTGGTTAGTAGCAGATGGCAACGGTAAGATCATAGAAAGCCAAAATGCTGACCAACAGCGCAGTATTGCTAGTATTACTAAACTAATGACAGCTATGGTTGTGCTAGATGCTAAACAGGACATGGACGAGCAAATTAGTGGGGCAAGTCGCCAGGACCTACTAAACTTAATGCTAGTTAAATCTGATAACCGTGCTGCTGACTTGTTGTGCGAAAACTATCCCACTGGCCGTAGCGGATGTATTACAGCAATGAACTGGAAGGCATACAATCTAGGCCTAACAGAAACCCACTACGCTGACCCGAGCGGATTAAATGTAATGAATGTTAGTACAGCCCAGGAATTAGTTAAGATAGTAATTGCGTCAAGCGAATATCCTGCTATTGTTCGAGCATCCAATATGCCACAAGGTAAGATTAAACAAAAAAAGAAACAACTAGCATTTAGCAATACTAATCCGTTAGTTGCTACTAAGGACTTTATCGTAAGTAAAACGGGATATATTCGCGCCTCTGGCGGATGTATCGTTATGATGTTAGATACAAAAATAGGACGCCGTATTGTCGTCCTATTAAACAGTAAGAGTACTAAAACTCGTATACCAGAAGCTAATCAACTTGCCACTAACTTCTAACAGTTGCTAGTTTAAGTTTTTCTAACACTCGAATATAAAACCATCCAATATCAAATTCCCAAGATTTTTTACTAAACTTGGGACTAGCTCCGTCGCCGTGATGATTGTTGTGTAATTCTTCTCCGCCGATCCAAATACCCCATGGTATTAAGTTACGGCTAGTATCTTTTACACTGTAATTCCTGTACCCTATCCAGTGTGCTAGGCCGTTAATAACACCTGCGGCCCAAATCGGAATCCATAGCATCTGGACTCCCCACACTATAAATCCGATAGGACCAAATAACAATAGGTCAATAACCAGCATTAAGAGAATTCCTAGTACGGGGTGGGGAGTATAAACTTTATTTTCGATCCAGTCAGTTGGCGTACCGATACCTAGTTTCATAACTTCTGGATCTTTCTTCGCTTTCATGTATAAAAAAGCTCCGCCAAATAACACACGCCATAGCCCATATATTTGCGGACTATGTGGATCAGTAGGCGTGTCACTTGCCTGATGATGTTTGCGATGCACTGCAACCCATTCACGAGTGTTCATGCCAGTTGACAGCCATAGCCAAAATCGCATAATGTGTGCAACTACCGGATGAAACGTTACTGCTCTGTGTGACTGGCTTCTATGTAAGTATAGTGTAACACAGGCTATAGTGAGTTGAACCATCACTAGGGTATAGATTATTGTAAGCATATATTCTCCAAATACTGTGTGTGAATATATTTAGCCCACAAAAATGCCACTTTTGAGGTTTCCGGTAGCGAATCGTACATCCTCGGGCAGTGGCCGCCCATCACCTAACTACAATGGTCCTAAGGTGAATTCTTATGACTCTCCAGCTGCTGCTGTTTTGTCGTCTTCTTTTTTGTCGTCCATTCTAACAGCTTTGTCAAATTGTTTAGCTGCTTCACGTTCAACTTTAACTTGTTCCATTACGCGATCACTTTCAATAATCTTACCACGTAAGTGTAATACGGTATTTACTTTCTGGTTCAAGCGAATCAAGTCGTTGTCGAGCATACGAATACGATCAATGAGTGCAATTAGCACTGTGTTTGCTTCGCTTACAACTGGCTTAACTTCCTTTGTTGCCCATTCCCAAACGTACTTGATAATGAACCCCATTCCAACCGCCATAACGATTGGAAAACCAAATTTATTGACTAGTTCTACTACATCCATTATTGTCTACTCCAAAGTTTACTTTATGCCCTTTGTTAAAGGCTACTACTGGATCTAATTTACGTAGCATAGCTCGACCGTTAATGTTTGTAATTTCAAAAACATCTCCAGCTTTCCAACCTAACTTGTCTATGTTTAACTCTTCGTCAAAAATAATACCATTTGGGTTTAAATCCCAAGTGTAGTCTACATAAATCATTTTAATACCTTTTTAAAAGTTCGCTTAAACGGTCGGCGCAGTTACGAATATCATCGCTTAACTGCCCTCTACCGTTAAAAGCTCGCTCCAAAGTACGTGCTACTTCGTGAAGTGTTATTACCTCTTCGTGAAGTTTTTCTAACTCAATTTCTGTTACTTTAGTCTCTTCTTGCATCATTCTTACCATCTGCTCTAGCAATACGGTCTACGTCAGGGCGTAGTCCTAGTGCATTACTTACAATTGTATCAATACGAACAACGTCGTGGTTCATTGTTTTTACGCGGTTATCTAACGCTACAATAATTCCAGCCATGCCCTTAATACTTCCTAATACACCTTGTAATAATAGCTTAATTGTAAGATAAACAAAATAGCCTCCGGCTAAAGCCGCAGCTACTGGCATACCTAGATCGCCAATAAGTTTAAAAATATCTGTCATACGATTCGCTCCCGTGGTTGACACTATTATTTAGTTTTATGCTATTATTTTGGTTGACATGCGTGTTTGACCCTGTTATAATGTGATCATTGCAACAAAATGGCTGCTAAATACAATATGAAGATCACTGAACTCACCCAACCTAGCAAAGAGCAGATCCTCGAGTCGTTTAGCAATGACCAGGAACACTCATTTAGTGGCGAAACACTTAACGAGATTGCAAGTGCAATCGCGAAGCCGTCTAACCAACCTGCTATGTCCATGGAGGATGCGTTCAAGTTGCTTGAATCTGGGGGTTACTAAGCAATGTTGGACGTACTCGGACTAGAAAAAGATAGCGAATTTTGGAAAACAGTAAACAAGTACACTGACCAAAAAGAACGGTTGCTTGCTGCAACAAAAAAGTTCCTGGCATGGAAAAACGAACACCCGTTTAATGGCGCCTTACCTGGAAAATTTCCAGGATATGGTAGCAATGATAAAAAGTTTGAAGCTAAAGGCAGATTTGGCAACAACTACGCACATGCACACCTAACACATAATGTCAGTATTGTTTACTCTGTAGATAGAGAAACTAATACAATTAAAATTTATGGACTATATCCGCATGATGCAATCGGCACTGGTAGTCCACCAAACCCCAATCGTCAAGCACAAGCAGTTGAAAGATGGAGCCAGCAAAAATTTGATGCTGCTCAATCAGTAACGCAGCTCGACACTGGCGACAAAAAGGATAAGGCTGAAAAACCTGTAGTTAAGAAAGTCGACTATACTCAAAAGAAGCCTGAACAAAAACCATCTATTGCACAGCCTGCTAGTGTAAGGAAAGAAGATCCAGTAAAAGAATTTGTTACTATGATTGACGCTAAATGGCCAGATCGTGGGTTCGCGCATTCAATGTCAAGAGCAGTTACTTTACAAGACAAGTTAACAGTGCTCAATGGCGAGTTACGTTATTTGGAAATTATTAAGAAACGTGCTCCTCGATTGTATCCAAATCAAGTTGATTACGCAAAAGGTATTTCAACACTTATTGCATATTTGGCAGATCAGCAGCGCCGCCGTTGATCTAATGGTTGACAAAATTCCCAAATAAATATACTCAGCAGCCTGGTTGGTGACATATTGGTGATGTAAATGAAGATAAACGAAATCATTCTAGAAACAGTACAAGACGACCACGTGATAAATGCGTCGGCTCGCGCAACTGCCGACTTCATCGTTAGACGGTGGGACTCGAATTTCAGGCCATACTTATATGGAGTCTATAAAAACAGTGACGAGCCCCACGCCTATGCCCAAGAGTTGTCATTTGCAAACAAGGCGCTGGCCCAGTCAGACAACCCACTATACAACCGTTTAGGTAACACCAGAGTTTATGTTAGCTACGTTCCCGGTGGCCAACAAGCCGTGGCGGGACGCTTTAAGGATGGATTCATTATTCGTTTGAATTACAAACAACTTACTCCCTATCGCAACAACATTGAAGACGCACGATATTGGCTAGTTGAAACACTAGCACATGAAATAAGACATGTGCTAGACCGAATCTACCGCGACGCCAGCGCAAGCAAAGTCCCACACAACTTTAACAAAGAACGCTACTATCAAAAGCCGCACATGGCTGACGAGCCGGACACAACACCTAGCGAAGTAAACGCATACTTCACACAGATACTAAGTCAAGTTGAAAATGACTTGAAGATGAATAAAATAACTGATCTAAACCGAGCATTAAAGTTTGGCCAAGACAGTCTCAAGGACAGCCAATTAGTTGATGCAATTTTTGGAGAATGGGATAGCAGTAATCCTGTACTACGTAGACTAAGTGCTCGCATGTCACAGTTTGTTCACAGTTTGTTTAACAAGGCAGAGCAATAAATAAAGGTTGACAACTCCAAAAAATAAATATATACTGTAAGTTATTGCTGTATGAAGCAAAGAGAAAAGTGTTCTGGACGAGGGTTCGAATCCCTCCTGGTCCACCATAAGGAAGTTTATGAATCAATATTTTCAACGCCAAGTTGATGCAGGTGCTACTGAAATGTTCTGGTATGCGTTAGAGCGTGGACCATTTGAGTTAAGCATGATGCGTCACAAAGGAACTTTAGATAATTTCCCGACCAATGTTGAATTTGTTAAAATGGCAACAGAAAGTGTGCCAGTATTCAAAGAAGTTTCTTTATGATGGGCCAGCACATGGTTTCGACAGGGCAAAGAGTAACAGAGTGGACAGCTCGGCAAAGCAGAAGCCGTAGGATTGGGGTTAACAGTACAGTAATGTCATCTAACCGTGATATCAGTACTTCCTGGTCGTAGACGCAAAACTAGTAAATGCAAAAGCATCTACATTCAAGTTCATGCAAGTGAACGTCAACGTTGCTAGCAACGAAGACGCATTTGCACTAGCAGCCTAAGAAACTGCGCTTGCGAGGTAGGAAAGACCTTGTCACCCAACTAACCAAAAAGGTTGCTTCGGCAACCTTTTTTCTTGTATAATTCGGACATGCGCTAGAGGCTAATTGGTATTGCAAGGGCTTCTAACACCCGAGATAGCAGGTTCGATCCCTGTCTAGCGCACCATTTAGGAGACACAGATGAACGGTTACAATTTTGATTTTGCAGTTAGTGCAACTATCTCAGCTAAGGTTGTCGAGGAGATGATTAAAAAGGTCGTTGAAGAACAAACTGGCAAGAAAGTAGCACGTATCGAAATGAAAGTTCAAAGTGTAACTAAAGGGTTTCAACGAGACGAATACACAGAAACTGCATTCAATGGATGCACTGTGTACTTCGAAAATGAAAAAAGCTCTAACGACGTCAAGGGGTTTGTGAGAGAGTCATATCAACGATAAACGCAGTAAAGGACAGCGCGGTAAGGTTGGCGCCCGTGGTAGATGGTATACGGACCTATAAGGTTGTACATAAGTAACTTGTACGGAAAAACGCCATAAAGAGTAAGCCTAAGTTACGATCAACCCTTCCGGCAGTCGGGAAAAAGCGCAAACGCGAAAGCGGTCAGTATAGGTTGGCAATGTATTGCATATTGAGTTATGCTTACGTAACCGAGGTAAAACTGGCGAGTGAGGAATACACCTTGAACCCAAGACTGTCACTGCAATTTTAAAGGAAGTATACACACATGGACATGGATCAAGCAGCAGTATTTTTAGCCGGATCAGTTTTGACTGTTCTGGGATTTTTAGTAGTCCTTGGCGGAATTTTAGTAGCTAACAATCTTATTGCAAAGTATTGGAAGTCCTGGGGTTGGACATTTAATCCTGTAATGATGCAAGAACCTTCTCCTCGTTTTATGACGGAAGAAGAAACAACTATCCATACAGAAACAAGCAAAAAAGTTTAAGTATGATTACGCTACAACTGCTAGAAGCTGAAGATATTGTTGAGCCAGAAGACTGGTGTCGACCACTGTCTATTGTCTCGATGAGTGGTGGGCATTCTGATTACTATTCTTTTCAAAGTCAGTATACAGGTGCTCCTGAGAACAATGTCAAATGGGTCAAAGTTAAATACATTCTTGGACGTGACTGGCACGGTAAGACGGTAGCAGAGATCGACAAAGGATTAGGTAAGTGGATCAAGTACGAATATGTCAGGGGGGACGTTCCTCAACGTAGCAAACTAAGTTTGTCAGGCTATAACATTACAGACCATACTAAGAATCAGATTTGACTAGATCACAGATCTGGACAAATAAATAAATTTGTAGCGGGTGCTACAAACCAACACTCTTTAAAAAGGTATGCGTTTAGAGTGTACGCAGTAAAAAGGAAGAACCATGATGTATAATCAAAAATTAGTCGCCTCTATTAAATCAAAAGGCAAAATCCTTCGTGAATTCAAGGATACAGTTTATATTCCATTTGCAAGCGAATATAGCATTCTACTTAAAAACCTCAACACAGTACGAGCAGTTGTAAACGTCTTTATTGACGGTGATAACGCAGTTCCTGGCGGATTAGTAATCAATGCAGGGCAAAGTGTTGATCTAGAGCGTTGGATTAAAAACAACAACCTTACAGAAGGCAACAAGTTTAAGTTCATTGAACGTACTGCCGCAATTGAAGAAGGCCCACGTGGTATTAAACAAGAAGACGGAATAATCCGTATCGAATATCAGTTCGAAGTTCCTCGTCCTGTAATTAACATTACAGATCATTTCTGGAAGTCAACTCCTGCATACGGTCCTTACAATACACCAATCTATGCAACAAACGCAACAACTACAGGCGTCAGTGGCGGACTCGGTGACCGTTATAGCGTAACTGCAAGTGGCGCAGTTAATCAAGTAAATGTTGGCGGTGTTATGCGTGGTGTTGATACAAGTGCCAACGGTACATCTACATTTGCATCTGCTCAAGCAGCAGTTGACAAATACTGTGCTGACAACGGTATCAAAAATAGTATTGCTGATCTACATGACGGCAGTGCCACAATGGACTGGTGTGATAACGAAGTTGGTATTACTGTTCCGGGTAGCAAGAGTGAACAAAAGTTTGTTACAGCCCACGTAGGCACACTCGATCCTACTGTTCATAACATTGTTCTAAAGATTGTTGGCGACCTTGGTCACAACAAACCTGTAACAAAGCCAGTTACTGTAAAGGCAAAACAAAAGTGCGATACATGCGGGCACACAAACAAAGCTACTGCTAAGTTTTGTACCGAATGTGGCACAGCATTAGAAATCTTTGCTTAACAACAACGCCCTGCTTGACAGGGCGTTTCTACGACTATATAATGCAGTCATAGCAAGGAGTATATTATGCCCAGAATTGAAAAATTGCCAGAAGCATTCCGTGTTGATATCATTGAAAGTGAACGCGGCTGGGGTTCTAAAATCGACGAAACGTTGTATTTTGACAACGAGCAAGAAGCTCGTCAATATGCTATTGACTACAACAACAAGTACAACACGGCCACCGAAGTTCCTGATTGGTACATGCGAGCCGATTATGTTGGAAAAGTAGGTTGACAAAAAAGATAACGATGCTATAATAAAGGCATAAATAAAACAAAGCGAAGAGATAGACTTTTCGCTAACATTATAGAAAGGATTTTTCTATGTCAAAGAAATACGATGCCCTCGTCCTCATTGGACGCTTTCAACCCTTCCACAATGCTCACTGCGAGATTGTCAAACGTGCTACTGCACTAACTGATAAACTGATTGTTGTCACTGGCAGTGCTGCACAACCTCGCACTTATAAGAACCCGTTTACTAGCCGCGAACGCGAAGCGATGATTCGCAATGCCACTGCTGGTCTGAGTATTTGGACATCAATTAACGCAAACGTTGACACTATCTACAACGACCAGGCATGGGCCGTTCGTGTGCAAAAGATTGTCAGCGATGCCATGTATAATTTTAAAGGCCCCGGCGATTATAAAATCGGTATTATTGGCCACAAGAAAGACGATAGCAGCTTCTACCTCGACATGTTTCCGCAATGGACTTTTGTTAATGTGGAAGAAATTGAACCACTGAGTGCTGTTAACATTCGAGACTTGTATTTCAAGCGTAATGCTAACATGGCATTCATTCGTGGCGTTGTTCCAGAAACTACTTTTGACTTCCTTAGTCAGTTTAAGGAAACACCCGAGTACGAACAAATCATCCGTGAACGTGAGTTTGTTGACACTTACAAGAAACAATACGCAAGTTTGCCTTATCCGCCAATCTTCAGCACTGCTGACGCTGTTGTGATTCAAAGCGGTCACGTGTTAATGATTCGCCGTCGTGCCGAGCCCGGTAAAGGCTTGTGGGCACTGCCAGGTGGTTATGTCAATGCTAATACTGACAAGTCAGTCGAGGCGGCCATGCTCCGTGAACTGCGCGAAGAAACTAAAATTAAGGTTCCCGAGCCTGTACTCAAGGGTAATATTGTTCGTAGTAAGGTCTTTGATGCTGTTGATCGTAGCCCACGTGGCCGAATCATTACTCATGCTTTTTACATCCAGTTGCCAGACGGCGAGCTGCCTAAAGTAAAAGGCAGTGACGATGCTGAAAAGGCACGTTGGGTACCGATTGCCGAAGTCCGTAGCGAAGACTGTTTCGAAGATCACTACGAAATCCTCCAACACTTCTTGGGAGCCTAATATGAAAATCATTAAATGTTGGGACATTCAAGTTTGGGACGGTGGTGATCGTCACAACCACAAATATTATGTGTCTACTAAAGAAGCCGCAGACCAGTGGATGGCAAAGAACAAATACGACACTGTCTTTGAACACGAGTTTGTGATCCTTGACAGTTGGGACGAGCTGGAAGAATATCGTAACGGCGAAATGCGTAAACGTGCCCTTGCCAAGCTCACTGAACAAGATAAGAAAGTATTGGGGTTAAAATGATTACTGCAACTGAAGCTCGTGTACTCGCCGGACCTACACCTCAAGAGCGTGTAGATATGCTTGACGATGTGATCCGTAAAGCTGCTGCTGATAAAAAGCGTAGTGTAGCATTGCATGATTCTTTCTGGGTTAATGAAGGCTACAGTCGCACTAAAGATTATGTAGAAGCATGTGACATCTTAGAAAAGAACGGTTTCAAGGTTCAATTCTTCTACGAAGAACGTCAATTTGTTGACATGTACACTATTGTCGAGTGGTAAAATGAATCGCAAAGTTAAAATCACAGAAAGCGACATAACTTACGGTTCTTGGGAGCCCGATGATGTCGAAGCGTTTGTAACTGCTGGTGAGTTAATGCGCCAAGGTTACCGCAGGACTAGTAATGCTTATTGCTTAGTCGGACGCATTGATCGTTCGGACTGGCTTGAGATCATGGCCAAGTCTCGTCATTGCTGTGTTGCTGATTTTTATAATGTAGACGGCAGTGGAGTTAGTGATCGCCATCGCGATTTCTACATTAGAACTTTTACACAAGACCAACATACAGTTAGTCCAAAAGTTCATCGACTAATGAAGGGGTATTAAAATGGTAACTGTTGTGAGTAAAGTCCCGCATCAGAGTGTGGTTAAAGAAACAATTTGCAGAAATTGCGGTTCGACGTTACAATACGTTCCTCGAGACATTAAAGAGCGTACAGTTAGTGATTACACTGGTGACCGCGAAATTGTTCGCTACATTGACTGTCCTGAATGCAATGATCGCGTAACGGTGAAAGGATATTGATATGCCATGCATGAGTTATGATGACGATCCGCAAGCAAATGCTCGCGAGTGGAAAAAGAAAACAGACATGCTAGCTCGCATTGCTTGTAAAGCAATGACTGAACTTGAAAAACAAGGCCGTGCAGACTTTTTACTGATCGACGATACTGAAGTCCGCGAATGGTGGACAGAACACAAGATCGCCGATGCCAAAGCGCAAGCAAAGAAACTCGAACAGCAAGAGCGCGAACGGGTAAAGCAAGAAGCTCTGGCTAAACTGAGTCCACTAGAAAAGAAAGTTTTGGGTATAAAATAGTTGACACTGCATGGGGTAGATGTTATACTATCAACAAGTCCTAAAGATAGACTTTAGGCAATTTAACAAACTGATAAGGAGTTTATCATGAAACTAGCAAAAAACATTATTCTTAACACCGATTCTTACAAAGTCTCGATGTTCAAACAATATCCAGCAGGCACCACAGGTGTATATTCGTATATCGAAAGTCGGGGCGGACGCTACGATAGAACTGTATTCTTCGGACTACAGGCTTTTATCAAAGAATACCTACAGGTACCTATCACGCAAGACGACATTGATATTGCTGATGAGATCCTTACCGCACACGGTGAGCCTTTCAACCGAGCAGGATGGCAATACATTCTTGACAAGCACGCCGGATACCTCCCAGTGGTTATCCGAGCAGTCCCAGAAGGCACAGTGGTTCCAGTCAAAAATGTACTCGCAACCATTGAGAATACCGACCCAGAATGCTTCTGGCTAACTACTTGGCTTGAAACTGCTTTGCTTCGAGCTGTATGGTATCCGACTACTGTAGCAACACAGAGTTATACAATCAAGCAAGTAATTGCTCACTACTTGGAGATGACCGGTGACCCTTCCCTTATTGACTTTAAGTTGCACGATTTCGGTGCTCGTGGTGTTTCTAGCATGGAATCAGCGGCTATCGGAGGTGCAGCACACTTGGTTAACTTCATGGGCAGTGATACTGTTTCTGGTGTTCTGTATGCTCGCGAATACTATGATGCTGGGGTTAGCGGCTTTTCTATCCCTGCCGCAGAGCACTCAACAATTACTAGCTGGGGCCGTGATGGTGAAGTGAATGCTTACCGAAACATGCTTGCTCAATTTGCTAAGCCTGGTAGTATCGTTGCAGTGGTTAGCGATAGTTATGATATCTTCAACGCAGCAGAAAAACTTTGGGGTGAAGAGCTACGTCAGCAAGTTATTGATAGCGGCGCTACTGTTGTCATCCGTCCAGACTCTGGTGATCCTGATATTGTATGCCGAAAACTTGTGGCCATCCTTGGTGAAAAGTTCGGTTACACAACTAATGCCAAAGGCTACAAAGTACTCAACAACGTTCGTCTAATTCAAGGCGACGGTGTTAACGAAAATACTATCCGCACTATCCTCGGTGGATTCCAAGCATTTGGGTGGAGTGCAGATAACATTGCATTTGGTATGGGCGGCGCACTCCTGCAACAAATCGATCGCGATACACAAAAGTTTGCAATGAAGTGCTCGAGTGCAGAAATCAATGGCACTTGGGTAGATGTGCAAAAGGATCCTGTTACTGATAGTGGCAAGAAATCCAAAGCAGGTCGTGTTCAACTGTTTAAGAGTGGTGGCGAGTGGGTAAGTGCTGTTAGTGCTCCTACTGGTTGGACTGATAAGGGCATTGGACCATTTGTTCCAATGCTAGAAGAAGTGTTCCGCGATGGCAAGTTGGTCAAGGAATACTCTTTCGAGGAAGTGCGTACTAATGCAAAAGCATAAGTAAGTGTATGGGAAATCTAAGTGATTATTTTGAACGTACTGCATACAAGTGCAAGTATCATATCGGAGATCGTGTACACGGCAAATGGGGTAAGATCCCATTTGTCGGTACAGTAGGCAACGACAGTTGTGTCGACGGTGTAACACCTCGCGTTTCGATTCACTTAGATTTGCCAATTCGGTATGCAGATAAGACGCATACTATTATAATTGTATCACACAAAGAAATTTTTGGTTATTTAAAGGAGATAAAATAATGGCCTAGATTGAATACGCTTGTAAGGACGTGGTGTTCCATTTCAACAAAAAACACCTAGAAGACTCTTCTATCCCTATGTGGGTCTTAAAATTTCATGGGGAGACGTTATACGTCAATCATGTAGACTGTCAGCTACCTTGGAGCACCAAGGAAACGCCAGACAATCCGTCTACTAAAGGTAGCATTAAAGTCAAGAACGCACTCCTGCGTATAGACGATGACAATCACGCTACTCTAACAGAACTTACAATTTACGACAAGTTCCGTTTACGTAATCAAAAGTTGGGTATCACTCGTATTATGTTCCAGCCCGGATCTGATATGTATAAGGCCCTAGCAAAGAACGAATATAAACACAGTGCCTTTAAAAATATTCGAGGTGCATGTTCGAGTGCGTACATTATCTGTGACTTATTAGATAAAAAAGAAACTCTGCTAGCTCGTATCAAATACGACGATTGGCGAGAACTGAAGCCAAACGAATCGTACTATCAAGACTACGATAATATTAAAGGCGATAACATTCCTGTGGACTACGGTCATCCGAGCACTCCATATGAATACAGTTAATATCAAACCGTCCGAGATACGAGAGTTTGCTCAAGATCTAAAGAGGTGGAAAATTCGGCACTACCCCTTTAGATCAAGTAAGTACGGGTACGAAATAACATTGTTCCCTAATCCAAAGTCAACAATGTTATTATTGAAGTATGAGCATAATAGCCAAAATAATGGGCCAAATTGAAAGGTCCATTTTTGGCTAATCTAGTATAATAACGTATAGGCATGCAAGGCATTAAAGGCACATCAGCGTAACATAAAAGGTTGGCAGGCCGGTTAATATTCTGCTGGGTAAGCATCTGATGTGTGTGCCGATGCCCGTGCCTTCTTACGCAGGCCACTTCTACTCACTACCCGAAAGGATGCCTAAAAATGCCTTGCCACTGCAAGTAACATTTGAGTAGTCGTAATAGGTTGCAGCAATTTCCAAAACGTCTATGAGAACAATGACACCGAAGTTCTCTTAAAAATCGTAGTAGGTGGGGTAAGGTACAGAGCCCAAGGCGTGGAATAAAATACCTACTGTCACAAGTGTGGCTGAGCAACTCAGCAAACAAACGTCGGCATCCACTTAGTGGGTGTCGTATGGCATCACAATCTAGCAAAACTAAGTCATTGTTCTTTAAGAAAAAAATAAGACTGAGCGTAAGTGAAGTCTTAGATCTCAATTTGAGATCTCCTGTTATTAGTTTTTCCTATTACGCTTATTAAAAAATATTAGGTAAAACCTATTAGAAAACGTTGATTTATAGATTAAATAAAAGTACAATATTAAACATGGAACACAAGTTCTTAATCTTTAACTTAAAAGGAAAATCAAAATGAAAACAGTTGGTGATAAATTAACAGCATTTGCAGTAACAGGAGTTAAGCCTGGTCAACCAGAAGATGCATTCTTCACAATTACAGATCAAAGCTTCGAAGGCAAATGGAAAGTAATCGTTTACTATCCAAAGGACTTTACATTCGTATGCCCAACAGAAATTGTTGCCTACGATAAACTAGCAGGTGACTTTGCTGACCGAGATGCAGTTCTTCTAACAGGTAGTACAGATAACGAGTTCTGCAAAGTAGCATGGCAAAAGGCTCATAGCGATCTACAAAAGATCACACATACGCAATTTGCTGATACACAGCGTGGTGAGTTGAGCTTGATTGAACAACTGGGCGTATTTTATGCTCCAGCAGGTGCAGCACTTCGCGCAACATTCATTGTCGACCCAGACAACGTTATCCAGCACGTTACTGTTAACAACTTGAACGTTGGTCGTAGCCCAGAAGAAACTCTACGTATTCTTGATGCGCTACAAACTGGTGAACTATGTGCATGTAACCGTACAGTCGGTGGCGAAACACTTTAAGGAGTAAGCAATGACCGGAAAAGAATTTGAACGTAAAATTAGACAGTATCATTATCGTCTTGAATTAGTGCGATCAATCGCTCCGGTCATTATTATTACTTTACAGTGTATCATTCTTTATAAAATCTTTTGGGGATAACTATGAGTTTTAATGAAACAATCAAAAATGCATTACCAGACTACGCAAAGGACACAAAGTTAAACCTTGATGCTGTTCTTTTGCGTAGCACACTAGATGCAGACGTTGCTATGGGGTGTGCTGTTGCTGCACTTGCTGCAACTGGCAACGGAAAAGTACTGAGCATTATGTTAGCAGATGCTCCTGTACACGCAGAAGCTGCAATGACAGCCGCAAGCATTATGGCGCAAAACAACGTTTGGTATCCATACGTTGAAATGGCTGACGACGAAAGCCTAAAAGGCTTGCCAGCACAGTTACGTATGAATGCAATTGCAAGTCATGGCGGAACTACTAAGGCAAACTTTGAAGCGTTCAGTCTTGCAGCTAGTATTGTTGGCAAGTGTCATTTCTGTGTTAAGGCACATTACGACACACTCAAGACAGAAGGCTACACAGTAGAACAGCTTCGTGATATTGGACGCATCGCTTCTGTAATGAACAGCGTGGCTAAAGTTTTAAATAGTTGATGAAGAAAGTTATAGTCAACGGAACATTTGATATACTGCACCCCGGGCATTTGGCATTATTAAACTATGCCAAATCGCTCGGGGATTTTCTTATTGTAGCAATTGATACAGACGAAAGAGTTAGTCAACTCAAAGGCCCTAGTCGTCCGATTAATAAACAAGCAGATCGAAAATTGATGCTAGAAAATTTAAAAGCAGTCGACGAAGTGGTGTTGTTCAATTCGGATGCAGAGTTATTGCGTTTTATTGAAAAATGTGATATAATGGTCAAAGGATCGGACTATATTGGCAAACCAATTGTAGGCGAAGCTTTAATTGATATAGAGTTTTATGAACGAACAGAGCACTCAACAACAAAAACGATTCAAGATATTATTGATAGGTGATAACTGTACTGATGTTTATCAGTATGGGACTGTGGACAGAATTAGTCCAGAAGCCCCTGTTCCTATTTTTGTTCCGTTTGAACGAGTTGAGCGCGAAGGAATGGTAGGTAACGTATATCTTAATTTAAAAAATTTAGGATGTGACGTAGATCTAGTATGCGGACATGCTAGCAAGAAGACCAGACTAGTAGATATACGCAGCAAGCAACAACTCTTGCGTATTGACGAGGATGTTAAGTCGGCTCCTATTGATCGGGTTGACGGGACTGGGTACGATGCTATTGTTATTAGTGACTACAACAAAGGTGTAGTAGATTACAGGCTGATCGAGCATCTTGCTAAGACAGCACTTATTCCAGTTTTCATTGATACTAAGAAAAAAGATCTAAAAAGTCTTAACGGGTTATACATAAAGATAAACGAACTAGAATATAACAGCGCAACATCAATGGCTGCAGAAGAGTGGTTGATTACAACGCACGGAAAGTTCGGTGCTATGTACAAGGGTGTAATGTATCCTGCTCCGGATGTAGGCGATGTTACTGATGTATGCGGCGCTGGCGATACATTCCTAGCAGCCCTGACATATAAGTTTTTAGAAACTAATGATATGGGCCAAGCCATTGAGTTTGCAAACAAAGCCAGTGCAATTACAGTTACGCATTTTGGCAACTATGCACCTAGACTAGAAGAAATACAATGACAAGACTAGACGGAATACAACAAAAAGGTTGGGGGTCAGAAGACATCTGGGCAACTAACGACAAATACTGTGGCAAGATGCTGCACTTTAACGAAGGTGCCCAGTTTAGTATGCACTTTCATGCAGTCAAAGACGAGACATGGTATGTTATAGAAGGCAGATTTATTGTTCGTTACATCGATACAAAAACTGCTGATCTTTACGAAAAGATCTTAACTACAGGTGATGTTTGGCATAATCCTCCATTATTGCCGCATCAGTTAGTTTGCTTAGAAGAAGGTATGATTTGCGAAGTAAGCACTCCCGACAGCGTCGAAGACAACTACCGTGTAGCCAAAGGCGATAGTCAAAAATGAAAATTTTAGTTACAGGTAACAAGGGCTTTATTGGCTCTAGGATGGTACATGCTCTAGCAGGGCACGATGTTGTAACGTATGAATGGGGTGAAACACTACCTTTGATTCACGGGTTTGATTGGGTAGTACACATCGGAGCCATTAGTTCTACAACCGAACGTGACGTAGACAAAGTAATGGCCCAAAATTATGATTTTAGCGTAGACTTGTACGAAGCTTGCTTGTACCACGGTGTGAACTTTCAATTTAGCAGCAGTGCTAGTGTTTACGGATTAAATCAAGAATTTAAAGAAACTAGTCCAGTTGATCCACGAACACCGTATGCTTGGAGCAAGTATATGTTTGAACGTTATATGATGAACAACTTGCCAACTCATAGTGTTGCTCAAGCGTTCCGTTACTTTAACGTTTACGGTCCAGAAGGCGAAGAGCACAAAGGAAATCAAGCAAGTCCTTATGCACAGTTCAAACGTCAAGCTGAACTAGCAGATCGAATAAAAGTTTTTGAAAATAGTAACAAATACTTAAGAGACTTCATTCATGTAGACAAAGTTGTAGAAATTCAAAAGAAATTTCTTGACGTACCAGAGTCAGGCATATATAATATAGGGACGGGACAGGCAATTAGCTTTCTTGATGTTGCAAAAAGTTTTGCAGCCAAAATAGTAGAAGTGCCTATGCCGGAGGTGTTAAAGTCTAGTTATCAAGAGTACACATGTGCTGATATGTCGAAAACAAATCAAATGTTGCAAAAATACCACATTTGACAGGGGTTCTTGACACAAAGTATAAATACTCATATAATAGAGACTAGTTGCAAGAGATAAATAATTTTTTGTAGCTAACCAAAAGTGGTTGACAACATTACCGAAAGGTAATACAATAAGGACATGTTAGCAATTCCGCTAACGAATTTTTAAGGTAAACGAAGAGAAACAAAATGAAAGCGATATCTTTACATAGACAAGTTAAACAGGTAGCCTTAGTGCCGGCATGTATGTCCGCCTATTGGTCAAACCAGTTTAGCAATGGTAGTCTAGGTAATGATCGCACACCTGAGATTACCATAGGGTTCCGAGAAGGAGCAGGTTACGCTTAAAAGCACAAAGTAACTAGCAAATTTTTAGGAACCCTGGATTAAAAACCCAGGGTTTTTTGTTTTGTGAGATTTGATAATGATCGAAACAGATTTTAGAAAACAAAGAGATGCAGAGTTTTTAGCACAGCACGAACTTAGCCAAGATGAGCTCGAAAGGCTTATTGAGAACAAGTTTAAACGTGCAACAGCATATTACAATGCATTTCGAATGCGAGATGACAAGTTCTTAGAACAAGACTGATCGCAACAGTGTGAAGTATTCCGGAAACGAGGTCCGGTCCGCGCACTTAAAACATGCGGAGAACGGGCGGCCTACCGGATGGCTTATCCTTATGTGGATAAAAAAATGGTAGCGTATAAAGTAAGTTGGGAAATCGTATAACGTTTCCCCCTTGACGGGATATAACCAGCTTATTTTATACGACACATTCTAAAGAGTGTGTGAAAATTAATGGAGGGTGCAAGTAAGTTAGGATGGTCCTAAGCTCGGCTGTAACCCGGGTCGCTCAGCGCATGAGGTTCGATTCCGTCCATCCTCCACCATATATGCTGCTTTGGCCGAATGGTTAGGCACCGTCTTGATAAGGCGGGGAAGCAATTCCAACGTAGGTTCAATTCCTACAGGCAGCACCAGTTTTAGGATAGGTTCTGCAAACTTTAAAGCTAAACTTTTTGGTTGTCTAGCGACAAAAACTATCCTGTTTTTTTCTATTCCGCGAAATCCAAGCAAGGTGCAGGGACCTGACTGTTAATCAGTGGTTAGGTGAGTTCGATCCTCACACGCGGAGCCATTTTTGTTGGTCCATGGTGTAATGGTAACACAACTGACTTTGACTCAGTCGTTTCAGGTTCGAACCCTGATGGGCCTGCCAAGTTTTAGGATCCGTACAGCAAACTTTAATAAAATTCAACTTTTACTTGAAATAAAAAGAGCGATCCTGTTTTTTATATCGCGTTGGACTTCTGGGTAGGTCCGTAGCCCTTCAAGCTACAGAGACGGGTTCGATTCCCGTACGCGATACCAATTATACCGTAGAGTTCACCTGGGGGTGATATCTCACTGTCTATGAGACTGCGGCGGGTTCGATTCCCGTCTACGGTGCCAAGTTAATGCTGCTTTAGCTGATGTGGTCATAGCGACTGGTTGAAGCCCAGAGGAAGTAGGTTCGATCCCTACAGGCAGCACCAAACAATTTATACCCCTGTAACTCAGTGGACTAGAGTACTACGCTACGAACGTAGGAGTCGGAGGTTCGAATCCTTCCAGGGGTGCCAAGTGTTAGACTTATTAGGTGTGGCCGTGTCGGAATTGGTAGACGACCCTGACTGTGACTCAGGTTTTTGTGGGTTCAAGTCCCACCGGTCACCCCTAATAAGTTTAAATGGGGCATGGGCATGGGCACCCGGATTTGCTTTGCAAGCAGATAGCCTGATCGGTTCGAGTCCGATATGTTCCACCAAATATATCTCGCTAGTGTAATGGCAGCATACCAGTCTCCAAAACTGTTGGTCGGGGTTCGAGTCCCTGGCGGGATGCCACATATGGATAGTAGTGTTTATGGTAACGAGCTGGTTTGCTAAACCGGTCTACTGCGAAAGCGGTAACAGTTCGATTCTGTTGCTATCCACCAATTTATATACTTCATTCGTCTATCGGTTTAGGACGCTGCCCTTTCAAGGCGGAAAGACGAGTTCGATTCTCGTATGGAGTACCAATTTTATCTCTGCGTAATGTCAATCTGGTAGACGGCCTGATCTGGAGTCAGGAGGCTGTAGGTTCGAATCCTACCGTGGAGACCAATTTATGCCCTGGACTGTGTTGCGAGTCGGATTTGAAGCCGAACGTAGATAGGTTCGATTCCTATTAGGGGCGCCAATTTCTGCCTCTGTAGCTTAATGGTAAAGACGAGAGCTTATACCTCTCCAAAGCAGTGGCCAGATAAGCCACCGTGTGCAGGTTCGAGTCCTGCCAGAGGCACCAAGTTTTAGGATTGTTTCAGCAACCAATAATGAACTAGACTTTTAATCTAAACTTCAAAAAAGCAATCCTGTATTTTTAAAATGTTCTAAAGGAGAACGACATGAAACGTAGCAAAACTGCTAAACGATAGTGTCATCCTAGACCCCCGTATGGTCCTGGATGGCACGTAAAAGACAAAGTCAAATACGAATCCATCCCGTTAAGGTGTTATTGGTAGCATACATGACTCTTAATCATCGAGGTCAGAGTTCGAATCTCTGTAGCGGGACCATATGGGGGTATAATTCAACGGCTAGAATAGCTGGCTTTTAACCAGTCTATCAGGGTTCGATTCCCTGTGCCCCTACCATATGCAAACACATTTCCACAGCTGGCAATCGGAGCCAAGTGCATAGCAATTTGTCGCAGTGTGTTTACATATGGTGAAGTAGCATAATGGTTGTGCGCCTCCTTCATACGGAGTCCGGTGTGAGTTCGAATCTCACCTTCACTACCAAATAATGTGCAAGTGCTGAAACGGTAGACAGCTCGACGGCAGTTGAGGCAAAGGGTTCGAGTCCCTTGGAAGTTCGCAAGACTTTTAGTATGGTACTGTTGGAGGTTCGAATCCTTCTTTGCACACCAAGTTTTATGGCGGATACTTTCTACATGGTTGTAGAGAGCATTCAGACTAGAATGTTTACAGCAAACTTCTTAACAGGTTCGACTCCTGTATCCGCCACCTAATTAGCCCCATTAGTTTAATGGTAAAACATCGGTTTTGTAATCCGAGGCTTGCAGTTCGATTCTGTGATGGGGCACCAAGTTTTGAAGATAGACGCTGTGGATTGAGTCCCTTGTGCGCTAGGTCCCTAATCTTGAGACTGACACGCCAGTAGCAACACAAGGTTGATTAAACTCTCCCGTGCGAGACAATCCGTTGAGTCCTTGAGAAAGATAGATGGGCGCTTCAAAAACCTATATGGACTTCATGTATTAGCTGGGAAGTACGCCGTGGGATATAGACCTTCGGAGGCGTTGGTTCAATTCCAACGAAGTCCACCATTTATGCCGGATGATCCTAGTGTGAATCCACTAGCCGGCTCCAGAGCCTCACCCTAACATATGGTGTATAATAGGATAAGTTATATGTTAAAATACAGACCCCCGTTTTTCCAGTTGTACGGCGAACAACTAGGATGGAATTTTTCTTGTAGACTTTGTCTAGAGGATATATAATAGATACATGCGGGTATGATGTAATGGTAACCTGAAACCTTGCCAAGGTTTATTCGCGAGTTCGATTCTCGCTACCCGCTCCAGCTTTAGGATACATTCAGCAAATATTTCTAAACACCCAGACTGTTGTTGGTTCGATTCCAACTGCTAGACGAGCATAGCAACTCTAGTGTAGCTCAATCGGTAGAGCATCCGGCAATAAGAAACGTATCCTGTTTTCTTTAGTTGACATCTTTCAAAAACGGTTGTATAATACGCCCTATGCAAAGATGGATTAAACACATTTCTTACAACGACGGTGGCCGTAATGCAACAGGCCTGAAACCTACACACGAAGGCGATTGCGTTGTTCGTGCGCTGAGTATTCTAACAGGCAACGGCTATATGGCTACTCGCAATGCGCTTAATGAATATATTAAGCGTGAGCGTGGACCAAACCGCAGTAGTGTAGATAATGGTGTGTACGAACGCACTTATAAAAAATTCCTTAAAGACATCGGAGTAACAAAAATGCACCGCGTCGACTGTTGGACTAAACTTCCAATGCAAGGAAAAATTATGGCTGTTACAACTGAGCATGTTGTTGCTTATATTGACGGCGTAATTAATGACACGTTAGATCCCGTTAGTGTTCGCGATTGCGGTCCACTAGTTGGGTACTATGAGTTTTGACCATTTAGGTTCTTTTCAGCAATCAAAATAATCTTTCTGTAAAAAAGAGGGGCTGGGTTCGAATCCCAGGCGTGAGTTGGTCTTCACGTTGGTGTAGTGGTAGCACGAAAAAAGAGAACCTGTTATAATAAGGAAACTGCTATGAAAGCAATTACATTTAAAAATAGATTTAACGGTGAACAAGTAGTTTGCAACAACGTTAAAGAAGTTCAAGTGATTGACGGCATAGAGTACTTGTTAGTTAGTAAAACTGTTCAAGACAGGAAATTTCTAATGCGTAAAGATGCACTAGAAAAAGTTAAAGGAAAGTAAAATGAATCCATGGATCCAGAATGTAGCATTAGCTGATATCCCTACAGGACGACATATCGACGCAGGTATCAACAGTATGCTTATTCAAATTGTTGATCCGGATATGGAGTTTCCTACACCGTCGTACAAGTTTAAAGAAACACATCAGTTTAAGTTTCTTGACATCGAAGACAACGGCATGACTAACAATGGCTCTGGTGAAATGATCGACATGAGCTGGGGTATGATTACAGATGAGCAAGCTGCTCGACTTACTGCATTACTGCAACGTGCATTTGAAAATCGAATGAATGTTGTAGTACATTGTCATGCAGGCGTTTGCCGTAGCGGCGCAGTTGCCGAAGTCGGTGTCATGATGGGGTTTAGAGATGCAGAAGCATTTCGCAGCCCTAACTTGCTAGTTAAGCATAAGATGATGAAATGCTTAGGTTGGACTTACGATGAAAACGAACCGCATACTATCAACGGCATTGAAACCGATTGGGGGTTTGTAGTTCCAAAAGAACGAGATGGTGATATATGAATGATTTAGTAAAAAATCAACCCAACGAAATTGCTGATGAGATTTATACTGGCAAAGTTGTTCGCGATGGTAAAGTTGCTGTAATATATTCTCCTGGTTTCGGCGCTGGCTGGTCCACTTGGGACTATGACTACGGCGAGGCAATGATCTTTGATCCTATGCTAGTAAAGTACATCGAGGACAACAACCGCGATGCACTATACTCGTATGTTGCAATGCGATATCCTGATGCCTATACAGGCGGACTTGACGATGCTGTTGTTACGTGGATCACAGAAGGTACACTATTTCGTATTAATGAATATGATGGTAGCGAAAGTATCGAAATTCTAGGCGATTCAGATTGGATTAAGGCTTGACAACTGTCTAATTTGGTAATATAATACAGCCATTAACAAGGAAATAACATGAGTTTGTACAACATGCTTTTTGGAATGAACCCAGATGCTAACCAACTGTTGGAAGTTCTGGGCAAAACACAAGCTGACTTTGGCCGCTTCCGTAATGTGTATATGGAAGATGATTACATTGTTGTACATACACGCAATGGCGGCGGCAATCGGGAAGATTACGAGGATGTCTTTGAAGAAATGTCAGAGCACCCCTGGTATAGCCACGATGAAGATGATAGCTTTGATTGCACATACGCAAACATCTATTTTAAGATTCCTGAAAGCCACAAAGATTTTATGGCAATCCGTAATTTGGATGCCGGAACTGATCCAAAGGAGCAATGGGCAACAATCCTTGCTACTATGGAAGCATTGAAAAAATAAAGGAAAAAGAAATGAGAACATGGGTTACAAGTGACTTGCATTTTGGTCACAAGAACATCATGAAGTTCTGTCCTGTAACTCGTGCTCGTTTTAAAGACGATGTCTCGTACATGAACAACGCAATGGTAGAAGAATGGAATGCTAAAGTGCAGCCAGAAGATACTGTTTACATCTTAGGTGATGTTGCGTTTATGTCGGGGAGTGATGCAGGACGCATGATGATGCGTTTGAATGGTACTAAGATTTTGATTGAAGGCAATCACGATCGCAAAACTTTGCAGGATGCTACATTCCGTAACGCATTTGCAGAAGTACACAAGTATTTGGATATTACATATAATGGTCACAAGATTGTTATGTTTCACTATCCGATTGCAGAGTGGGATCAGATGCACCGCGGCGCTCTGCACTTGTATGGTCACTTACACGGTGGCACAAGTGGCTTAGAAAAGTATCGTGCGTTTGATGTGGGCATGGACTCAACAGGTGAAATCTGTGTGTCTATAGAGTATGTTATTAACCGTATCAAAGATAACGAAGTAAAAGGACATCATGTATGAAGCCGTGTTTCGAAGGGTACGCAGAAGAGTTTAACAAAACAGGTCGTTGTTGCTGCAACTGCAAATGGCAGCGTCCTATTTCTGGACACCCTTGGAACAAAGGCGACATGCAGGGAAGCGTTCTAACTGTTAAAGGTTGGGGTTGTACATTTCCTGATATGCCTATGATTACATTTTTAGACATTGAACATAGCTTGTGCGAAATGCACGAATGGAGAGAATAATGGAAGGCTTTACAATGGAGTTGGGTGGCATGAGCGTTGTGCATAAGGCACAAGTATATGCAATAGCTGCTCACGCCAGTGTGAAGCAGCTTCGTAAATATACAAACGAACCTTATATTGTTCACCCTGCAGAAGTAGCAAAAATTGTTGCCAGTGTTCCAGGCAGTACGCCCGACATGGTTGCAGCAGCTTGGTTGCATGATGTAGTAGAAGATACTGGATGCACGTACACTGACATTCACATGTCGTTTGGTATTGATATTGCTACACTTGTTAAATGGTTGACTGATGTGAGCAAGCCAGAGGATGGCAATCGTGCAACACGTAAAGCAATTGATCGTGCGCATATTGCTAATGCTCCTGCTGAGGCACAAACAATTAAGCTAGCCGATTTAATTTCTAATTGCTCAAGCATCATTGAACATGATGCGACCTTTGCTAAAACTTATCTAGAAGAAAAGCGATTGCTCCTCGAGGTTCTCACTAAAGGTGACTCCACTCTATGGAAACGTGCTAGTGAGATTGTAGCAAGATGAGTAAGTTCCTCAGAACAGTCCACCAGCAAGGACAAGAAGCCAAAGTCCGAGGTTACGAACGACATAGTCCGTATACCAAATGTGTAGCCGAAGGCTATTGGCTAGCTGGATGGGACGGTATAGATTACACTGACTTCGATCGTGCCCGTTCTGAGAATCGAAAAGAAATTAAATCTAAACTTGGTTATTCGAGAATTGGATTGAACAATGTTTAAAGATGAATTGCAAGAGTACGTACAAACTTCAAACCTAGTTAACATGAAAGAATGTGGCGATGGTATCTACGTACTCAAGTACAAGAAGAAAGTGTTCTACGATAACTTGTGGAACGAATACATTGCCGAGTGCCGCGGAACTATTGTTGACAAGGATTTTAATCTAGTTACATATCCTTTCACAAAGATCTACAACTATGGTATCGAAAAAGAAGCACCAGTGCTTGCTCCAGATACTAAGGTTACTGCATTCCGTAAGGTCAACGGGTTTATGGTTGCTATGACTGTCTACAACGGAGAACTGTTAGTATCTACTACTGGTAGCACCGACAGCCCATATGTTGCAATGGCAAAGGAAATGATGGCAACGCATATGTCTTTGACAGACTGGCGGTTATCGTTAGGAACAGCAGATTGCGAAAACATGACTTTTATGTTTGAGTGTGTTCATCCAGACGATCCGCATATTGTTCCAGAAAAGGCAGGTATGTATTTGTTAGGATGCCGCGAAAACAAGTGGCATTCTAAAATAATGCACGACCCACATTTTCTAATGGACTTTGCTCGGATGCTTAATTGCTTCTGGGCAGAAAGTGTAACAACTAACATGGCTCGTTTAGAACAACTAGCCAAGGAGTGCAAACACGAAGGTTACGTATTCTACACAGACGATGGTGTAAGTGCTAAGATTAAGTCACCATACTACTTAACTTCAAAGTGGGTTGCTCGCAATCCACGCACAGATAAGTTAGTAGACTTGAACAAGGACATCAAGCACAATCTAGATGAAGAGTATTACCCACTTGTGGATGCAATTCGTGCTAATATTGTTGAATACACTGCAATGGATGAGCAAGCTCGTCTAGCATGGGTTCGTGAGCAACTAGCATGAAGATTGGTGTAACAGGAACTAGAGAAGGCGCAACGGATGAACAACTGTTGGCCATTATTGAATTTTGTGCTACACTAGGTCCTGATGTTGAATTTCATCACGGTGACTGTTTAGGAGTTGATGTCGAAGTAGCTGCGATTGCAAAACACAACGGGTGGAGAATTGTTTGCCACCCGCCAGTGAAAACTGAATCGCAAGGTTACTTCGGCGGAGACGAAATTAGAGAACCTAAGAGTTACTTAGAAAGAGATCGCAACATTGTAGACGAATGTGATTTACTTTTAGTTGTGCCTTTACAAGACTCTTGGCAACCTAAGGGCGGTACTTGGTACACACATGATTATGCCAAACGTATAGGTAAACCTATTAAAATGTTTTGGCCAAAGGAAACAGAATGATTGATGAAAGTCATTTACCTGTAGAACAACAAAGTCTAGTATTTAGGCTGCGAAAGCGTGCAGAAATACGTAGACAAATTGCACACAGAAAAAGCGTGCAAGAAGGACAGCCAGATCGAATAGCAAATTTGCTAGAAGAAGCAGCTACTGAAATTGTAAGACTAAATGAAGTTTTAAAAGAAGTAACAAGACACACGGTTGGTAGAGATAATTATCAACCATAATGCCCTCATAGCCCAATTGGTAGAGGCCGCTCTCTCAAAAGGAGTTCAGTGACAGTTCGAATCTGTCTGAGGGTACCAATTTAATGTCGCTGTCGTCTAATGGTTAGGACACTTATAAAAGGTGAGCCTGTTTAGGTTACGTTCAGCATATATTTTTTCCATGTCAAGGAAGAGATCTGGGTTCGAATCCCAGCAGCGACGCCAGTTTGATGCCCTGTTAACTCAGTTGGTCAGAGTACCATCTTGATAAGGTGGGAGTCCTTGGTTCAAGTCCAAGACAGGGTACCAGTTTTAGGATGACTACAGCAATCTTCTTTTGCAGCCAAAACTTTGCAGGCCGTCCAATTGGGGACCGTAGTTGAAATAGGGGTTCGATTCCCGGCGATACTACATCATCCTGTTTTGCTCTTGTAGGTAAATGGTATACCGCTATCTTGGTACGATAGCATTCAAGGTTCGATTCCTTGCTTGAGCACCACATATAGTTCCTTAGCTCAGGGGTAGAGCACCACGTTGACATCGTGTAGGTCACTGGTTCAAATCCAGTAGGAACTACCATATTGTTAAATGTTTTGTTTAGTTGTATGGGTCCCAGCCCTGGACGCTTGGCGCAACTAGAACGGATTCGCGGTCCGTTTGAAATTACAATTTGTCTATTAGACAGTATAGTTAGCGCAATGGGAAGAGCAAGGCACGGACAACGGTGCCTATGTCGGCAGAACATTTAACAATATGCCCTGGTGGTGGAATTGGTAGACACGCAGCGTTGAGGTCGCTGTGCGCAAGCATGTGAGTTCGAGTCTCATCTAGGGTACCAAATAATGGCCGTGTAGCTCAGTTGGTAGAGCAGCGGATTGAAAATCCGTGTGTCACTGGTTCGACCCCGGTCATGGCCACCATAGTAGGATGCGAGAGTTGGTCTAATCGGCCTCCCTGGAAAGGAGTGCATCGGAAACGGTACAAGGGTTCGAATCCCTTTCCTACTGCCAAACATTGGAAGGTTAACTAGGCTGGGCCTAGCACTGTCTCGAAAACAGATGGACTGCGCAAGCGGTTGGAGTTCGATTCTGCCATCCTTCCTCCAAACAATACCGCGATAGTCTAGTGGATAGGCACCTGTCTTCTAAACAGGCATTAGGTTGGTTCGAATCCAACTCGCGGTGCCATTAATGTCCGGGCACATCGTTTTTTTGTATAGGATTTTTTAGATTATAGTAGTAACCTAGCTCGGTGTTAGTATGCACTATTGCATTAGGTACAGTAGGATTCCAAATTCCTGTAATCAATGCGTGTCTAACATCCTGTGCAATTACTAGATTTGCTTCTTGGCTAAAGTGACAAGTGCATCGTGTTTCGAAGTATTTTGAAACAACTTCGTGTGGAAACTGTTGCTTGCTCCAGTTACTGTCTAATCCTCTAACCATAGAGTCTAGATAGTTTAAAAAAGTTGGACCAGTGACAGACGTGACTAACGGTTTATTCCATTTATCCGATGGCTCTTTATAGAATCGTTCATAGAACAAATTAATAAAAAGAGTATCGGGCCTAATGCGTCTAATGTGATCTATTAACAGTTCTGTAACTGTTTGATCGTATTCTCGATGTTCTAACCACATGTAGTAATCACGTATTGCATTTAGTTTGCGTAGAGTACTAGAATCAAAATTGTACTCTGAAGCATGTGTTAATAGGTAATCAGATGTCCCGGCGCTTGATGGAAACAGTACTTTTCCATATTCTGTATCAACACCTGGACCTTTGCCTAGGTAATCAAATTTAGGATTTTTTTCTATAACAATTTCTGAAGACGGATGCCTGCCTGGATATGTTATTAGAAATATATTTTTATCATACTTGCTATGATGTTCTAAAAACTTAGCATAAGAATAATAATTGGATGCACCGCCTACTCCGTAGCTAGTTGCTTCATATTCTTTGCCTAAATGATAAAACCATGCGTTGTCTCGCATGTTAGGAAATTCTTCGTGCCCGTGTTCTGCATTTGCATAACTATCGCCGAAGACGCCAACTGTAATTTTACTCATGAAGATATTTACCGGGCTTTGGTGAAATGGATATCATCTCTGGCTTCGAACCAGAGGGTAGGGGTTCGATTCCTCTAGGCCCGGCCAAAAAATGGTTGACTTTTTGATTTATCGGATATATAATAGACACATGTTAAGAAATTAACAAAGCAGTTTTTTTGTTGTATTGGCTCACAAGCAACCGCAGGACTTGTGTTAAAAAGATGCGGAGTACAGGACGACTTATACTAAGTCCTAGTGTTTAATCACAATGTACAGTAGATCGCTAGTGCAACAAAAAAACTGTTGACAAAGCTGTTCGGCGATGTTACAATAGATGCTTAGTTAGAGATTGTGCTAACTGACAGCGTTCGTTAAAAATTCGAAGTGGTAATTTGCTCGGTTCGTCTATCGGTCTAGGACACCGCCCTTTCACGGCGGGAAGAGGGGTTCGATTCCCCTACCGAGTACCATATTAAAACACATTAGCATAGCATTTTGACTTCCAGGTCTTTTTGTATGTTATGGTCGTTCTAATGTGTTTTAATATGATAGTTTATGCGCTAGTGGTGGAATGGTATACACGTTGGTCTTAGAAGCCAATGCCGAGAGGATTGTGAGTTCGAGTCTCACCTGGCGCACCAAGTTACAATACATTAACGTGTGACCGCGTCATTCGAAAGAGTGAGAGGCCTACTAAAGCTGTAGGACATTAATGTATAAGGAGTGGAAGCATCAATGGTGATGCAGTGGACTGTAAATCCGCCGCCTCTGGCACGACTGGTTCGATCCCAGTACACTCCACCAAATATGGAAATGTGGCAGAGTCCGGTTTATTGCAACAGTCTTGAAAACTGTCGATCAGAAATGGTCCGTGAGTTCGAATCTCACCGTTTCCGCCAAACATTGCTTCGTTAGCTCAGTTGGTTAGAGCGCCGGCCTGTCACGCCGGAGGCCAGGGGTTCAAGTCCCCTACGAGGCGCCAAGTGTAAATATAATGTCGTTATTGTTGTGATGTGGGCAAAAGAAAAGAAGATTAACAATGTATAAAGTAATAGATAAAGAAACAGAAACAGCATTTCCTAGCTTAGACTTAGCTATGAAGTTTGCAAAAGAATTAAACGTATTCGTTACAATAAAAAGTAAAGATATGGAAATCGTCGGTATGTTTGGTGCAGACTCTATTAAAGATGGAAAATGTCCAGATGGTATTGACTATACGTGGAAAAAGCGTAGAATATAGGTAAACACATTAATGTCTGCTTCTTTGTGTTTAGTATAAATACAAGATGAAAGATATTAACGATTTTATCAAACTGCCTAGAGAAGAACGTAGAGAACACTTAAACTTAGAAGAACTATGTTGTGAGCGTGGGGGTAACTCTACTAATCATAAAGGTGTACTTGCACAGTATTTAGATACTACTATTCCTAGTGGACGCATACTATTGTGTCATGCTTGCAATAATAGTAAATGTAGTAACCCAAAACATTTGTATTGGGGAACTGATAAAGAAAACATAACCGAAGATAATCCAAATTGGAAATCTGTTTGGGATAGACAAGTTGAGAAATATGGTTATGACGAAGCATGTAAAAGAAATTCACGTGGTAATAAAAGTGCTGGTGGGAAAGCTAATAAAGGCAAACCTAAAAGCGAAGAACACAAGAAAAAGATTGCAGATGCTATTAAAAGAAAGTACAATAGCATTGTAAACGAGTAATGCTCCGATGGAGAAATCGGTATACTCATCAGACTTAAAATCTGACGCTGAAAGGCATGGCGGTTCGACCCCGCCTCGGAGCACCAGTATTTAGGAGCGTTGGCCGAGTTGGTCGAAGGCACTTTCCTGCTAAGAAAGCATCGGGGCAAAAACTCTGATCATTGGTTCGAATCCAATACGCTCCGCCAGGTTAACAACAAAAGGAAAATTATGGCAAAGACTAGTGGTACATTTAAACTAAGCAAACAGTTTAAAACAATCGTTGCACTAACAAAAGGTTCGCAAGAGCTACGTAACGGTTGGAAGCGTATGTTTATTGATGCACAGCACTCTGCAGAAATTGCAAAGCTGCAATCAAAGCGTCGTTCAAAAGAAGACCGTAACACTGCCAAGGCAGACTAAGTAAAAGATATTGTTCCCTGATAGCTCAGTTGGTAGAAGCACTTGACTGTTAATCAAGGTGTCGCTGGTTCGAGCCCAGCTCGGGGAGCCAAAGTTTTAGAATCCATTCAGCAATTTTAAATTTCACTGTTAATGAAAAAAGCGGATTCTGTTTTATATGGGGGTATAGCTCAGCTGGGAGAGCGGCGGCTTTGCAAGCCGTAGGTCAGGAGTTCGATCCTCCTTACCTCCACCAAACAACGAGAAAACATGTATCTCAGCGGTGAGTCGCAGTTGTAAGTCGACAAGTAATAACGCAACACTTCATGTTGACATCTTGGAAATAGACAAGACATAGATTTGGAGAACTTATGGTAGCTAGGAATGATATTACTGGAGATGCAATTCAAACGAAAGGCACTTCTAACTCGTATCGTGATAACTACGATAACATTTTTAGAAAAGGCAAGACAATGAGTCCAAGCGTTGAACAAATGAAAAAAGGTACTTGCGGTTGCGGACGTTCGCCAACTGGTGATTGCTGCGGCTGGCATGCACTGACTGAAGAAGAATTTCTAGATCGTAAAGAAAAATACGAAACCGGAAAGGTTGACTTGTCAGGCAAAGACTTGTAAAATAAGATTTACGCCCTTGTAGCTCAGTTGGCCAGAGCATTCGCCTTGTAAGCGAGAGGTCCGCAGTTCGAATCCGCGCGGGGGCACCAAGTTTTAGGATAGTTACAGCAACCATAATATTACTATGGAACGCTAGTAATGTTGGGTATTATTGGAGCGCAGAGGTTCACCCGAGTGCATTGAAGGTAATACTTGAAGACAGAACTAGATAGAGGAGTTTCGATAAGTCTCCTCGATAAAAACAAAAAGTAGGAAGCTATCCTGTTTAACACCCGGGTCCACTCAACCGTTATTGACTGGGGCATAGATACTGCCTTAATGTGTCGAGGTGCATTGGGACTTAACCTTCATTCCCTGTTTGGGGAGCGTGTAAATAGCCCAAGGAGCAGAACGCTAACTGCTTCCATAGAAATAAAATACGTGGACGGGGTAACAACCCAGTCTAGGGCACATGTGGTGTGTGTGGCTAGACATTTTTATTAAGCGCACTGCCGAAGTTGGTTCGGTTAGACAGGGAGATCCAATTGCCTATGTCGTTAGTGTGTTTAATAAAGATTTATGGACGGGTGGCAGAGCGTTTATGCACTGGATTGCAAACCCGGATTAGGTAGGTTAAACTCCTACCCCGTCCTCCAAATTTATGCGGGTATTCTCCTGGGAGAGGACTTAGCCTTCCAAGCTAAAGAAGCCGGTTCGAATCCGACTACCCGCTCCAGTTTAATCCGTGTGTAGCTCAGCCTGGTAGAGCTCCTGGTTTGGGACCAGGTGGTCGCATGTTCGAATCGTGTCACACGGACCAGTTTATCGCGGAGTAGAGGAGTCCGGTCGTCCTCGGTAGTCTCATAAGCTACAGATCGCAGGTTCGAATCCTGCTTCCGCAACCATATATGCTCGCTATAGTTCAATGGATAGAACAAGTTCCTCCTAAGAATTAGATCTACGTTCGATTCGTAGTAGCGGGACCAGCAAGATATACCTTGTTAGCTCAGTGGTAGAGCAACGCCCTTACAAGGCGAAGGTCAGTGGTTCGACCCCACTACAAGGTACCAACAATGCACCGATGGCAGAGTGGCCCAATGCAACGGATTGCAAATCCGTAAAACCGGGGGTTCAAATCCCTCTCGGTGCTCCATGTTCTAGGTTAGTTACAGCAAACCGTCACGGCTAATACCCGTATCAAACGATGGGCAGAGATAACTTCACAGCCTATCACACATGGTGCTAGTACATGCAAAACAACTGGCAAAACACTAACCTGTTTATCATAGGATACATTCAGCAAACAACTTCGGTTAATTCGCTCCACGCGATATTAGGTTCAAATCCTAAAAAAACGTATCCTGCCAAAAAGTAGTTGACATTTAGCAACACAGAGAGTATAATAGAAACATGTTAAGCAATTAACAAATAGGATGAATACAGCAATCACTTACTTCATAACGAAGCCACTAATGCAGTAGACGGCGACCCGTGGAAAGGTTGTAGTGGGAATACAGAAATGTATAAACCATAACGCTAATGGAACTGACGACTTATGGAAAGACATATATGTTATCTAACGCAGACACAAGTTAGGTTAGGCTTGCGAGACTGAACTAATGTACTAGGGATGGGGGCAAGCAGAAAATAAAATACCGTCTCGGTCATCCTGCTAACAAGATTAGCAACAGCAATTGAAATTTTTTTAATCTAATCTGAAAGGAAACACACATGAACACTTTTGTTAACGCAGTAGTTAATCAAGAAGCCAAGACCACTAACGGTATGAAGGCACGTAAGTCAACAGCAAAGTCCACCGTTGACTTGTTCTACGGAATTGGCGCAAGCCGTGGCAAGAACATTATCCCTGCCTTTACCGCAGCTTATGTGGAAGACAAGGATTTGGCATTGCGTATTGCTCTTTGGGCACGTGATGCACGAGGTGGTGCGGGTGAACGCGAGTTGTTCCGCAGCATCTTGAAGCACCTTGAAAAGACCGACAAGGCAGCAGCGTCTGCAATGTTGAAGAAGGTGCCTGAACTTGGTCGTTGGGACGACATCTTTGTCTTTACTGACAAGGATCTCAAGACCGAAGCTTACACCATGTTGGGCGACGCACTTCGTGCATCAAACGGCTTGGCTGCTAAGTGGACACCTCGCAAGGGTGAAGTTGCTCGCGAAATCCGCGAGTTCTTTGGAATGACTCCAAAGCAGTATCGTAAGAGCCTTGTTGCTCTTACAAAGGTTGTTGAAACCCAAATGTGCTCAGGCGACTGGGACAACATTAACTTCAGTCACGTTCCTAGCGTTGCTAGCGCACGTTACAAGAAGGCATTCAACCGTCACACTACAAAGTTCGCTGAGTATGTGCAAAAGTTGGTCGATAAGACTGACCCAACTGTTAAGGTTAACGCCGCAGCAGTTTACCCATATGACGTGTTGAAGGGTATCAACTCTTACAGCAACAACTACAGTAAGACTGAACTTGACCACATCGTGGCTCAATGGGAAGCTCTTCCAAACTTTGTTGGTGATGCTAACATTCTTCCTTTGGTTGACGTTAGCGGTTCCATGTGCTGCCCAGCAGGTGGATCAGGCACCACAACTTGTATGGATGTTGCAGTCAGCCTAGGCTTGTACTTGGCTGAAAAGAACCAAGGTAAGTTCAAGGATACGTTCTTGACTTTCAGTTCCACTCCAGAACTGTTGCACCTCAAGGGTAACATTGTTCAGAAGATGGATCAAATGGTTCGTAGCAAGTGGGGTATGAGTACTGACTTGCACAAGGCATTTGAAAAGATTCTTGATGTCGCAGTTAAGGGTCAAGTAGCCCAAGCAGAAATGCCAGAGATGCTACTAATCTTGAGTGACATGCAATTTAACGGTTGCGTGACACACAATGACAGTGCCATGGAAATGATTGAACGCAAGTATGCGGCAGCGGGTTACACCATGCCACAAGTTGTGTTCTGGAACATCAACAGCAAGGACAATGTGCCTGTAAAGGCAGATAAGTCCGGTGCTGCTCTTGTATCCGGCTTCAGTCCAAGTATCATGAAGGCTTTGCTTTCCGCTGATATGAGTGAATTCACTCCTGAAGGTATCATGCGTAAGACTGTAATGGTCGATCGCTACAACTACTAATTCGTTAGTAGTTTTGAATCCTGTCTTCCGAAAGGTTGACAGGATTTTTTTTTGGCTGTATAATACACAACTTACACAGACAGGAGCATATCATGAACGGAGCGAAAAAGTTTCACAAGGCAACAGGGCC